>Ga0105098_10000071_pt1 | contig 28752 bp, 29 predicted proteins | sample PPLLak21cMay2015_FD_79137 | JGI IMG/M metagenome (GOLD analysis project Ga0105098, IMG submission 79137) | Freshwater sediment microbial communities from Prairie Pothole Lake near Jamestown, North Dakota, USA - PPLs Lake P7 Core (1) Depth... | ecosystem: Environmental > Aquatic > Freshwater >... | reverse complement strand
TCAGGTTTGGAACAACCACAGCGATACAGCAATATTGTTTGATGCCAATGGTCTGGAAATCGACCGGCTTTCCTATCCGCACGAGCGCGTGAAAGGGAGCAGCGCCTACCGCCGAAAAATTCTGATACGCCACGATGGCGGCTTTGAAATTATCAATGATTCACTCCGCTGGGCGAAAAAAGTAAGCCTGAAATAGAGAACGGACCGTCATTACTTTCAACAACCAACAGGAGAAAAAATAAAAATGGACACTTTTGTGGGGAGAGTTGCTTTAGTTACTGGGGCAAGTTCTGGAATCGGCCGTAGTACTGCTCTGTTATACGCCAAACATGGCGCTAAAGTGATCGTATCCGATATCGATGAAAGAGGTGCGCAGGAAACGGTCGATTTGATCATGCGAGAGGGAGGGGAGGCATCTTATATAAAAACGGATGTTTCAAGAGCTGTCGAGTGCCAAAATCTGATAGATCAAACTCTATCCTTGTGGGGCCGATTGGATTATGCATGCAATAATGCCGGTATAGGCGGCGAACAGAACCCCACAGGTGATTATTCGATCGAGGGCTGGAATAGGGTTTTGGCTGTCAACCTTTCCGGGGCATTCTACTGTATGCGTTATGAGATCCCAGCCATGCTCAGAACAGGTGGTGGCGCGATTGTCAACATGGCGTCGATTTTGGGCCAGGTTGGATTTGCGGGTTCACCGGCTTACGTTAGCGCCAAGCACGGCTTGATTGGTCTGACGCGCGCCGCTGCAATTGAATACTCCAAAGCCAATATTCGTATTAATGCAGTTGGACCAGCTTTCATTCGCACACCAATGATCTCAGCCCTGGAAGACAATCCTGAAACACTGAATATGCTAGTCTCGATGCACCCCATCGGTCGCCTTGGCGAACCGGAGGAGGTGGCCGAGCTTGTCATCTGGCTTAGCTCAAGTCAGGCATCATTTGTGACTGGAAATTTTTATGCGGTCGACGGTGGATATCTGGCTCAGTGACAGTAAAACAGTCGATAAGCGAAATGATGAAAAGGATTGAATATCATGAGCGACAAGTCCATTCAGATTACTCGATTTGACCTCCAGCGCTTGAATAAGTTAATCAGAGAGGCTCAACATACAGATTATCGCGGAAGTGAATATCTGGACGATCTTCGAGCCGAACTGGATCGTGCGCAGATTGTGCCTTCCCAGGCGGTCCCGCAAGAAGTTGTCACCATGAATTCCATAGTGGTGTTACTCGATTCCCTAACCAGGAAAGAAGAAACCTACACGTTGGTCTTTCCGGAAGATGCAGATATTGGTCAAGGCAAGATATCCATTTTGGCACCCATTGGTACCGCCATGTTAGGCTGCGAGGTGGGTGATTCATTTGAATCGAAGGTGCCTGCCGGTAAACGGAGAATGAAAGTCAAACGGATTGTCTATCAGCCGGAGGCGGCAGGAGATTACGATCTATAGACAGTGCATTTCTTGCCCCAGGAGAGCATTAACGTTGTGACTATAAAAATGATGGATTAATAACATTTAGGCAACGGAGAATAAATTGATTACTGAACTTGAAACCATCATACTATCTGCCGCCCAAACCATTTACGATGCCTGGGGCTGGTTTGGCGTGGCAGTATTGCTCACTTTTGAAAACGCCACCGGCATCATGCCCAGCGAAATCATTCTGGGACTGGCAGGCTGGATGTTGATCTCTGAACATCAACTGCCCGTCTCGATGATCTTCGTCGGTGGATTGTACGCCGCCATCGGCAGCACGTTTGGTGCGTCCATTACCTACTGGGCAACTCGGCTCGGTGGTCGTCCTCTAGTGGATAAACTCGCCCGCTGGGTCCGTATTGACCTTGCACATATCGCCCGCGCCGAAAGCCAATTCCACCGCTGGGGCGCAGGGTTGGTGCTGGGCGGACGCGTCATGCCTGGCATCCGCACGCTGATCAATATCCCGGCTGGGCTGGCACGCATGCCCTTCCCCACCTTTTTTATCGCCACCTTTATTGGCGCATACGTCTGGTGCACCCTGCTGATTGGGGCAGGTTACATACTTGGACACGAGTGGACGCTGATCAGTGCGTATTCAAAACAACACTTTCCATACTTGCTGGCAGGTGGGCTGGCAGTGATTGCCATCTACGTTTTGCTCACCCGCCGCTTGTTTCAGCTTGCGCCTGTAAGAATAGATGAGTAGTGACTGATTTTGTAGAAAGGAGATATCCATGATTACCCACCTGCATCCCGTTTCTCGTTTCTCGCGCCTTCGGAAACTCTGGACGCCGGCTGTTGCCACTGGAGCCGGGGGGACAACTCTCGCCATCTGGTTCGAGGAGATCACGGCCTTTGCCGTAGAAATTACCGGTGTGATTCTTCTGACGATCCTGGGGGGGCTGATTTGCCTGTTGGATAATTTCGTTTTCAAGTCCCGAATACCCCGGCGGGAGGATTTACAAGACACAACCAATAAAGGAGTGAAAAATTAGTGTTATGGAATCAAATAAATTCTGGCATACCCAGACCACTGAACAAGCCTTTGCCGAACTCAATAGCCAGCCTAGCGGCTTGAGCCGGGTGGAAGTGATCGAGCGCACTTTGCAATATGGCGCAAATGAAATTCAGGCGGGGAAACGGGTCTCCGCCTGGGGAATTTTGCTGGACCAGTTCAAGAACATCCTGATCTTGATTTTGCTTGGCGCAACCGCCATCTCCCTTTTTCTGGGGCATGGGATCGAGTCAATCGCCATTGCGGTGATCGTATTGTTCGCGGTTCTGCTGGGCTTCATTCAGGAATATCGCGCCGAACATGCCATTGAAGCCCTGCGGAAAATGGCGGCGCCCACCGCCTCCGTTCTTCGTGATGGAGTGGAAGTCAAAGTCCCGGCGCGCGACCTGGTGCCGGGAGATGTCATCATACTGCATACCGGGGATCGCATTCCCGCCGACGCCCGTCTGCTCGAAGCGATAAATCTGCAAGTGGAGGAAGCCGCGCTGACTGGCGAATCGGTCCCGGTGGAGAAGCATACCCGGTCGTTGGTTGGCGACGATTTGTCTGTCGGTGACCGCAAAAACATGGTCTATGCTGGCACCGCCGCCACCTACGGACGCGGCAAGGCCTTGGTCGTTGCCACTGGCATGCAGACCGAGTTCGGCAAGATCGCCCAACTCCTGCAAACGGTTGAGACCGGCAAGACTCCGCTCCAGCACAATCTGGATAAGGTCGGCACAATGCTGGCGCGCGCCGCTTTCGTGGTGGTTGCCATCATCACCGTCCTCGGATTGGTACGCGGGCAACCCTTCGTTGAGATGCTCATCTTTGGCATTGCCCTTGCGGTAGCAGTTGTACCGGAAGCCTTGCCCGCTGTGGTCACTATTTCTTTGGCGATTGGCGTGCAAAAGATGGTCAAACGCAACGCGCTCATCCGCCGCCTGCCCGCCGTGGAAACGTTGGGAAGCACATCTGTTATTTGCTCGGATAAGACTGGCACATTGACCAAAGACGAAATGACTGTGCGGAAACTGTTCGCCGCCGGGCAGTTGTTCAGCGTTTCGGGATCGGGATATTCGCCAGTCGGCGAGTTCTCGATCAACGGCGGCGCTCCGACTGCGCCGACGGATGGGTTGCGACAAATGCTCATCGCCGCCACACTGGCATCAGATACGAGACTCGTTTCAGGCATTGAAACCGAATCGGGTAGCGGATGGGATATTAAAGGGGATCCAACCGAAGGGGCGTTGGTGGTCGCCGCAGCAAAGGCTGGGTTGCAGAAAGAGTTACTCGACTCAGAATATCCCCGAATGCAGGAAATCCCATTCTCATCCGAAACAAAACGCATGACCACTTTGCATCAAACCAGCGAAGGGATCATAGCGTATGCCAAGGGCGCGCCGGAAATGATTTTGAACAGTTGCGACTGGCAGTTGACCGCCGGTGGAGTGAAGCCGCTCGATGACGCGAGTCGAAAACATGCGCTGGCGATGGCGCATGAGATGGCAGACGAAGCTCTGCGCGTGCTTGCGATTTCTTCAAAGACAGGCGTCACACTTGAAACGGCGCAGACCGGTATGACCTTTTTAGGGCTGGCAGGCATGATTGATCCGCCGCGCCCCGAAGCCAAAAGCGCGATTGCAATTTGCGAACAGGCGGGCATTCGACCGGTGATGATCACCGGCGATCATCCCGTGACGGCGCAGGCGGTGGCGCGTGAATTGGGATTGCTCAAAACAGGTTGCGTTGTGACCGGTGCAGAACTGGAGGCGATGAGCGACGAGCAGTTCAAACGTGAGGTCGAGACGATTGAGGTTTATGCGCGCGTGTCTCCGGCGCACAAATTGCGCGTGGTCACAGCGCTGCAAGCCAATGGTCATATTGTTGCAATGACCGGCGACGGCGTAAATGACGCTCCGTCGCTGAAGAAAGCCGACATCGGGATTGCGATGGGCATCACCGGTACCGATGTAACCAAGGAAGCCGCCGCGATGATGCTGACCGATGACAACTTTGCTTCCATCGTCGCGGCGGTGGAAGAAGGGCGTGGTGTCTTTGACAACATCAAGAAATACCTGATGTACCTGCTTTCGTCGAACATCGGCGAGATTGTCCTGATGTTCGGCGCCACGCTGTTGGGTCTGCCCCTGCCGCTGACCGCCGTGCAAATCCTGTACGTTAACCTGGCTACCGACGGTTTACCCGCTCTGGCGCTGGCGGTTGACCCGGCTGAGAAAGATTTGATGAAGCGCAAGCCGCGCAACCCGCGCACGGGCATCTTCACCCGGCCCGTTGTCACCCTTATGGTGGTGGGCGGACTGTGGTCGGCGCTGGTCAACCTGAGCTTGTTCGCGTGGGCGCTGAATTCTGGCCGCAGCCTTGAAGAAGCCATAACGATGACGTTTGTCTCGCTGGTGTTGATTCAATTCTTCAAAGCCTACAACTTCCGCTCCGACCGGCACTCAGTGCTGAATCGGCCGTTTGCCAACAAGTGGTTGAATTGGGCGATTGTGTGGGAAATCGTGCTGTTAGTCTTGATCATCTATGTGCCTTTCCTGCACGATGCCTTCGGCACCTATTATCTGCCGCTGGTGGATTGGGCCATCGTCATTCCCTTAGCCCTCACTATTTCGCCCGTGCTGGAACTGGCGAAGTGGATGGAGCGAAAGGGTTGGTTTGGCAAGCTGGAGTAACCTGATTCTTGTAATAGCCTCAGCTTGCATAAAAGAAGTAGAAAGGAGAAAAGATGAAACTCCACCTCATATTCCTTCTTATGGATATTCTCATGTTGCTTGCCTGTGGCTATCTTTGGTTGAAAAATGCTTTTGTTCATGCACTGCGATGGCGCCTGAAAAATACCAAATCGTGATTAAAAGGAGATTACTAATGGCAACCCAAAAGAAAAGACGGAAGCGAGACATCGAGAAGAACTACCCTGTGAAACAGTTTGTCAAAAAACTGCGGCGACTTGCCGATTGCATCGAGCAGGGTCGGAGGTTTCAAATTCAAGTGGCAGGGGAGCGGATTGCCATACCGTCTACCGCCGTCATCAACATCGAACATGAGCACGACGGCTCGTCAGAGGAATTGGAATTTCAACTCAAATGGTCGCTCGACGACTGATCTGGTCCTCGCCGTAATATTTTCGGAATGTAACTCCTGGGTAGGTGCCTGAGGCATAGAAATATATTATATATGTCCCCACCGCCGCGGGCAATTCCAACAGTGATCTCCCGACCTTTGTAAGAAGTGCTTTACTAGCTGGAACAAAACATGCGGCGTTGTACTGCGGAGTTCTCCCCCGCCCTCTCCGCTCCTAGACACACTCTTCGCTCTACAAGAGTTTGTCTACAAATGTGCCCCTTTTGCCGAAAGGGCACATTTACTTTTTAATTACACTATCTTTCCAAGTTGCGTTATTTATCACCTCTTTCCATTCTCGTCAATTATTCCCGCATTTTTGGGCATGGCTTTCTCAAAGTCCAGGCGAGCCCGCTTTTTGTCCACTAACAATGGCACCGCACGTGATTTTTGAAATGCTTTAGCATTTCATAGCAAATCATGCAGGTGGCTGCGCGAATAAGCACTAATCTATAGCAATTTTTGTTTATCCACCACTTCAATTTGCTTTTTTAAGTTTGGTAAAAACATCCGCTATGGCCATCAGCGTTTCGTCGGCATTGGGCAGGGCAGCCAGCACATGCCGCAAACTTCTTTTGCCTTGGCTTCGCAGCATATTCATGATAAATACATTTCGAGGAACGAGACGAGTGAGTGTTTCTGTCAAGGTTTTCCAGGCGGCCGGATCATCGAGGATTTCGCTAATTGGATGATCAACAGATAATGGATGGCGAGTATCAGGATCATGGTACTCATAGGACCAGCTGTGCGTGCCTGACTTAACATGGACCGGATCGGCATCCGTACCCGGCAACGTTACGATGGCTGTTGTATTGGGCGGAATAACGACCCTAACTTCAATGTTTCCATCTTCGATTTTCCAGGTGCACTCAGCAATTCCGTAGGGAGTCACGTGTCGTGCAGAGGCTTGCGTTAAGCCCCCGCCTGGTCGTGGCTGAACGTTGATCCGTCTATAGCCCGGCTCTGCGGGAGCAATGCCGCCCACCGTTCGATGCAGCCAGTCGGCGACTGCGCCAAGCGCATAGTGATTGAACGATGTCATCTCGCCGGGATTGATGGAACCGTCTGGAAGCATGCTATCCCAACGTTCCCAAATGGTAGTGGCGCCCATGGTCACCGGATACAGCCAGGAAGGACATTCACGCTGCAATAAGAGGCGATATGCCGCGGCATAGTTTCCCGTATTGCACAAAGCATCACAGATCAGTGGAGTACCGACAAAACCAGTACCAATATGAAATCCATTCAACCGGACCAATTCATTGAGACGTTCGGCTGCATGTTGACGCTGTTCCGGTTCCGGCAGTAACGCAAACTCGATTGCCAGTGTGTACGCCGTCTGTGCATCGCTGAGCAAACGTCCAGCAGGTGTAACGTACTCTTTCGCGAAGGCTTCCCGTATTTTGGCAGCCAGGGAGAGATAGTGAACTTCTTCTTCATGCAAACCCAGCGTGCGCGCCGCAAGGCTGACCAACTCCGCTGAACGGGCAAAATAGGCAGTCGCGATCAGATATGGATCCGTGCGAGCCTCGCCGGGCCGTTCTGGTGGCGCGGCGGGGTCAAGCCAATCCCCAAACTGAAATCCCTGGTCCCAGAGAAGCGTTTCGCCGGCCTGCCTGGCAATCCAATCCACCCAGGCGCGCATGCTGTCGAATTGGGAAGCCAGAATCGCGCGGTCTCCAAAACGCTGGTATAGGACCCACGGGACAATCGCGGCTGCATCCCCCCACGCGGCCGCTCCAAACATGGATTCTCTTATCACATTGGGAACCACAACCGGGACAACCCCTCCATATTGCTTCTGCTCGTCTGCTAAATCCTCGAGCCAGGATGCAAGAAATCCGTAAGTATCGTAAAGAAAAGATGCTACGGGAGAGAAGACCTGGAGATCGCCGGTCCACCCGAGGCGTTCATCGCGCTGCGGGCAATCTGTGGGAATATCCAAAAAGTTCCCGCGCATGCTCCACACGACATTCGCGTGGAGATGGTTGATCAATGGATCCGAGCATTCGAACCAACCGGTGCGCTCTATGTCGGAATGACAGACGACCGCGCGGATATCGTTGAGACTCAATTCGCCAGGCCAGTTTTCCACTTCGACATACCGGAAGCCATGAAAGGTAAAGCGCGGCTCCCAGGTTTCGATCCCCTCACCGCGCAATGTGTACCGATCCATGGCTCTGGCTGTACGCAAAGGACGTATGCCCAGTTCGCCATTTTCCAGCACTTCGGCATGGCGCAAGGTGATCGTATGTCCCACCGGTCCCTGGACGGTCAGACGCAATCTGCCGACTAGGTTCTGACCAAAGTCGAGGAGTGTGCAACCTGATGGCGAGGGGATGATCGAAACCGGCGCGATCAATTCGATCCGGCGCACAGGAGGTCCACCCGGCGCAATCAGGGTGGCAAGATCCCACTCGATCAAGCGGACGGGTGTCCAATCACTGTCATCATAATCAGCTTTGGACCAGCCAGAGCGCTCCAACCGAGCATCGTAGATCTCGCCGTCATAGATGTCGCTGGCGAGGATCGGCCCGGTGGTGGCGCGCCACGCTTGCGCGTCGTCAGTGGCGATCCGTTCCACCGTGCCATCGTTGTAGGTGATTTCGAGTTGACCGAACAGTGCCAACCGGTCGCCGTAGATGTTGCGGTGGCCGCCGCCAAAACTTAGTCGGCCGCGGAACCAGCCGTCAGCCAGCATGGCGCCAATGACATTACGCCCCTCATGCAAAAGCTCCGTGACATCAAAGGTTTGATAACGCAAACGGTGATGATAGCTCGTCCAGCCCGGAGCCATTACCTGATCACCAATCACCACACCGTTCAGTTGAGCCTCATACACGCCCAGCGCGGTCACATACAGGCGTGCCATTCGTACCCCAGGCTGCACATCAAACTCGCGGCGCAGTAGCGGAGCTGGCTGCGGTTGGCTAAGATCTTCGTCCCAGTTCGGGCCGACAAAACGGGCTGTCCAATCCTCGAGGTGAAGGAGTCCCGCCTCGATCGGAGTGGGCTCGCTCCAGCGAGAGGCTTCCCCATCCACTCCCCAGACGCGAACCCTGACAGTGACGCGCTCGCGGGAAGAAAGCGGTTCGAAGGGCCAATCCACCAGCACCGATTGATCCGACTCGACCCGTCCTGTCTGGCCGCGCAGGTTCCCATCTGAATTATAGACATCGATCTCATAAACAGCTTGATACCATCCCTGCCTGTCAGTCTCGACGATCCATGACAGTCGGGGACGGTCTGTACCAATGCCAAACGCATCGCGAAGATGCTCAACACGAACTTTCAATGTGATTATTGAAGTCATTTTATGATCCAAAGCTATTATGCATAATTTGTGTTTTCTCAACCCTTGATCGCACCGGCCGTCAATCCCGAAACAAGCTGACGCTGGAAGAATATGAACATAATGAGGGGCAGAATAGTGATGACGATCACATCCGCGAAGAGCAGGTTCCACCGCGAGTTGAACTGGCTTATGAAGCTGTACAACGTCAGCTGTGCAGTGACATTCTCCGAGCCAGGCAGGAAATAGAGTGGTCCAACAAAGTCATTATAGATACCAACAGACGAGACGACGATCACCGTAATAATGGCCGGCTTCAGCAACGGCAGGATGATGAAAAAGAACACGCGCAATGGCGACGCGCCATCCATGATCGCAGCCTCATCGATTTCTCTCGGGATGGATCCCATGAACGCACGGAGAATTAGGGTTGCGAAAGGCAAAGTGAATGCGACTTCGATCATGATCATACCGAGCAGTGTCTTGTAGATGCCAAGCCACTGCAGGAGGAAGATCGTCGGCACAACGGCAGGAGGGATAACGAGTCCTGCAAGCATGATCGAGCTGGCAATCGAAGCCACACGATCGCCGCGGCGCTGCATCACGAAGGCGACGAGTGCCGCGAACAAGACGATCAGCGTAACTGAGCCCACTGTCAGGATCGTGCTGTTCCACAGCGCTCGAAACATACGATAGTCGCCAAATGCCATGACTTCCAGGAGATTCTCGAGAAGTTGAAACTGGCTCGGCCAACTGAACTGGAAGAGAGCTGCCTCGGCGCGGGTCTTGGCGGCAGTAAGAAAAATGAATATGAATGGCACTACAAATACAATGCCAATCACGATGAGTGAAACAAGGTCAACCAGGACTCTCGCAACGGATCTCCAGACCTTCTCAACTGTCCACAGTATCATAGCTCAAGCTCCAATCGATTAAAGAAGCGCATCAGCGGATATACGATGAGCGTGACGAGAATGAAGAGCACAACATTGCCAGCGGTGGACAAACCATAAAACCCCGCCTGATACTCCTTGTAGATCACCGAGGTGAGCACGTCCGAGGCGAAGCCGGGACCGCCGCGCGTCATGGTCCAGATAAGATCGAATGACCGTAACCCGCCGATAAACGATAATAGAATGACCGTGAACGTCGCGTTGCGGGCTAATGGAAGGACCACATGACGGAATTTCACCCAGATTCCTCCTTCGAGCCGTGCTGTGTCAAAGTAATCCTGCGGGATCGACAGTATGCCCGCCATGAATATCACCAATGCTATGCCGATGCCTCTCCATACATCGACCAGCACCACCGAGTAGAGAGCGAGGTCTGGGTTTCCCAGCCACTGCGGCTGCGGGAGCCTGAGGAATCCGAGGACTGTGTTGATCAGCCCCACCGACGGCTGCATCAGCGTAGAGAAGGTGATCCCGATTGCAACAGTGCTTACCAGCGTTGGGAAGAAGATAATGCCCCGCAGAAGCCCCTTGAGCCGGATACTCGAGGTGAGCAGCATGGCGAGCGGCAGTGCGATCACCACTTTGAGTCCGCTCGTGAGCACGGCATAGATGATCGTGTTGCGCAGCCCGGACATGAGGCGGGCATCGCCCAGGAAGGTGACGTAGTTGTCGAGTCCGATGAATGTTGCGTCGAACAGCGTCCAGCGGGTCAGGCTGAAATAGAAAGCCATCGCAGTCGGCACGATGAAGAACAGGCCGAACACGATTGCTGCTGGAAGATAAAACCAGTTGGGATATGTCCGCAAGACTGCCCGCGACCGATCATTGCTTAGCATAGTACCTCGCTATTATCTTTTGCTTTCAAGAAGCATCCCGAGATCTGAGGGCCGGTTCCTTCCGGCCCTCAGATGAATGGGGGTAACGAACGTCAGGACTGGCTAGTTATCCCAACCAGGGATACCGAGTTGTTGGGCCTGCTTCTTGACATCCTCATCGTAGGCTGCCGCGCCTTCTTCAGCCGTCATCTGGCCGGTTCCAACCGCCACACAGATCTGCTCGAGTGATGGGCCCTTGATGGGGGAGAGGAACTCCAGCGCGGGATAGGCGTTTCCGGAGTCGATATACCCGTTGAGGTCGTTCACGAACGGAAGGACATCGTCGGGAAGCGTCGCTCCGTTGATAAGGTACGGGCCTGCCGGTGTAATCTTCGCTGAGATCGCGTCGGTACCGGCCGTTGAGGCGACGAATGCGAAGAAATCCTTGGCCACGTCAATGTTCGAGGTCGTCTGCGGGATATAGAACGCGAGGGGCATCCAGACTGTCGCACCATTCTTTGCGGCATCTGTGCCAGGCATGGCGAAAAAGCCGACATCGTTCACCTTGTCTGGCCAGTTCGTCGCGACGGTGGGCATCACCTGGGTCAGCATGGGGTATTGGGCAACCTCGCCGTCAGCGAGCAACTTCAATCCCGCTTCGAATCTGGCAGTCGCGAAGTCATCCACATACCAACCCTTCTCAAAGCCTTCCTGAAGATGCGCGAATCCCGCCATCGCCTCAGGAATTTCGGCGTACTTGGCTTTATTGTTGGTGTAGTCCTCGGCGAAGCTTGGGTGAGTCTGCGCGACGTTGTAGTTGTCGGCAAGTACGAACAACTGGGAAGTCCATGTGTCGCCGTACGTTTGGAGCACTGGCGGAATACCAGCTGCCTTGATCACCTCGTTGTTCGCAGCAAACTCATCCCAAGTCTTTGGTACACTCAACCCAAGTTGCTCATAGACTTTTTTGTTGTAGAGCACACCACCGGCAGCCGCAAAGCCAACTGGCACTCCGAAGATGCCGTCACCCTGCGACACGGTGGGCTTAAACGAATCGGCGATATTGGCCATAAACGGTTCCTGCGAAAGGTCGACGAGCACGTCGGACGGATTCAGGGCTTGGAGCAGCGAGCCGGAGTTGTAGTAGAAGATATCGTTCATTTCGCCGGTCGCAAGGCGCGTCTTGACGAGGTTATCGACCTCGCTACCGCCACCCGCTGCTACTTCGATTTCAAAAGTCACATTTGGATGCAGAGCCGTATATGCCTCTGTCAGCGCCTCGATCATCAAGGCATCGTTCTCATTTTGGGCTCCCAGGAGGCTCAGCGTGACGGGTTCTGCTGCGGCGGGTTCGGTTACTTCCGGCTCGGTTGCAGCTGGTCCTGTGGTAACAGGTGCGGTTGTCTGTGTCGCAGCGGGAGCGCATGCTGCCAACACGAATGTTAACAGGCACAAAATACTTAAGGTCCTAGAGAATATCTGGTCCTTTTTCATGATCTCCTCCGAGATTTTTAGATTAGATATTTAATTCGTGAATCTGATTTACAATTGGGATGCGGTTCATATCCTCAAGACAATAGGCAGTGTCTCCTTTCTAAATAGAGTCTGATACCCTGCGCCCAAGCCGGTTCAGCTCAAATGAGGGGTGTCTGTCTGGTCTGAAACTAATGGTACTCAGCCTTCAGGCTGAAAAGCCAGTAGTGGATATGGACCGCTTTTTTGTTTGCAATCGCCATGCCACTACTTATTCATTCGGATCATTTGGTGCACAAACGAAGTATTAATTGCAATTGTTTGTTAATTCTTATGTATTCATAAAACCAAGTTTTATAGGGGCGCCTGCCCCGTAGATTCGCGGAGGATGAGTTTTGGCCGGTGTTGAATCAACTGGCGTGGGAGATCTGGATCTTGGATTCGCGCCATCAACATCTTGAACGCCTCTGTTCCTAATGTGTAGGCATCTTTGGTGACAGTGGTTAGCCGGGGAATAAGAAAATCAGCCATCGGAATATTGTCGAATCCGACCAGAGAGAGATCGTTTGGCACATGTAGTTTCAAGTCCGCAGCCGCCCGTAAAGCACCCATTGCCAGCAGGTCATTGATGGTGATGATCGCGGTCGGGCGAGTTTTGAGTTCAAGAAGTTTTTTGGCAGCCTGATAGCCATCCGTAATCGTCGGACCACACTCCTGAACCAAATCTACATTGAAGGGTATCCCCGCAGCCTGAAGGCTGGCGCGATATGGCTGCAGGCGATCTTCAGCCAGTTCATGTCCCCCAACACCATAAATCATAGCGATACGATGGTGTCCAAGAGCAAACAAATAGGACATTACTTCTTTGGTCGCCTCGTGATAATCGGCAGAAACCGCGTCTACCCCATAATTCTCGGTTAATTCCACCACCGGGAGCCCGCGCCGGCGTATTTGATCAAGGGTCGCCTGGGCTTCCTTCGATTCAAGGATGAAAGCGCTGACGAGGATCAACCCATCGAACCGGCGCCGGGCCAGATCCTTGAAAATATCGACTGCATATTCATCATTCAGCGTCGTGCTGAAAAGAAGTAAGTGATAACCCGAGGCACGCGCGGCCTCTTCTATGGCGGTTGCATATTCACAAAAATGGGGATTTCGAAGATCGGGAATGACCAAAGCGATTGTTCTGGTGCTGCCGGAACGCAGCGCTTGGGCCCGGGCATCCGGTTCATAGCCAAGCTCTTCAATTGCATCCAAAACTCGCTGGCGAGTCTCGTCCGGAATGTTTGGAGTATCAGTGCTATTCAATACAAATGAGACCGTTGTCTGGGAAACTCCAGCATGGCGGGCTACATCTATCATCGTAACGCTGCGTTTGCTTGTTCGAACTGACATTTGCGACCCTTGTAATACGAATTAGTAATACGTATTACTATCATACAGGTTTTATTCGTAAATGTCAAGCGTGACGCTCTATTCAGACATCAACTATTCTGCAGGATAAAACTTGCTTGTAAGATGTTTGCGGAAAATTACCGCACCCTTAGCTTCAACCTGGATTGAAGTACCCCCTGCCGATCCATTTTTCGAGAAGCACAGCAGGTACGAGTTTCTGATCACCGTCAAGCATTGTTTTACTGGCTAGAATTACAACATACGACACTGTACGCCTCAACGCAAGCCATTTCGATGACGCGCCGCTGGTTTTATTATAAGGGACTCCTAATTTCCCAGGTTGCTCTTATCATTCTCCGCATCCTATCCATTGGACAGCTTATATACTACAACGCTAGTGATCTCAAGAAACACTATCAAGCATTTCCTTCCATAGAGAGCCTGATCCTAAACGATCTACCCATCTACTGATATAGCCAAAATCAAGCTGGTCTTTCGTGGCACGAAGGATCGCTGGATGTCGCGGGAATGTTTTGGCTGCTGACTCAAGCCAAAACAGATGAGTTTGTACAAAATCAAAACTTCCGGCGAATGGATGTACACCTGCCCAATCGGAGGCCCATAATCAACACGTTGGCGCCGCTGAAATGCGATACGGCCGATAACTTCGTCAAGGATTTTACTCAAATTCTCATATAACAACCCTTGACTTGGAGTCGACTCCAGGTGTTACACTGCCTCTCGAGGTGAAGTTATGAAAATTGCAGAAGTCAGTGAACGCTATGGTCTTTCGTCGGATACGCTGCGCTACTACGAGCGCGTTGGACTTATCCCGACGGTCAATCGAAACGAAAGCGGCATTCGAGATTACAACGAACTCGATCTCAGAAGGGTGGAATTCATCAAGTGCATGAGGAGCGCGGGACTCCCCGTGGAAGTACTGATCGAGTATGTTGCACTCGTCCAGCAGGGGGACAAAACCATTCAAGCTAGAAAAGACATTTTAAAAGAGCAGCGTGAACTGCTTCTTGCCAGAATGAGCGAGATGCAAAAAACGCTGGATATCCTGAACCACAAAATCGAAGTCTATGAGAACGCTGTCTTGAAAAAAGAAAAGCAAATTGTTCAAGCAGAAGAAGTTATGGCTGGAGATTGAAGTTAATCTCTTAAAATCATTTGGCAACAAGAAGATAGGAATTCTAAAAATGCAAAAACGTAAACTTGGAAATAGCGGGCTGGAAGTCTCAGCCATGGGACTGGGCTGCATGCGAATGAGCTTTGGTGATACGCCAACCGACAAACAAGAGATGATCGATTTCCTTCACAAGGCTGTCGAACGCGGCATCACATTCTTCGACACGGCGGAAGTGTACGGTCCGTTCACGAACGAGGAACTGGTGGGTGAAGCCCTCGAGCCCTTTAAGGGACAAGTGGTGATCGCCACCAAGTTCGGGTGGAAACATGGCGACAAGGGTCCCCATCCCAGCGTTGGAATGGACAGCCGTCCCGAGCAGATCAAGCGGGTGGCGGATGCATCTCTCAAGCGTTTGCGGGTCGAAGTCATCGATCTGTTCTACCAGCACCGTCCTGACCCGAACGTGCCCATGGAAGATGTGGCTGGGGCAGTGAAGGACCTGATCCAGGCAGGCAAGGTCAAGCACTTCGGTCTTTCGGAGGCCGACGCCGGTACCATCCGACGCGCCCACGCGGTCCAACCGGTAACGGCCTTGCAGAGCGAGTATTCGATCTGGTGGCGAGCCATCGAACCAGAGATCCTGCCGACCCTGGAGGAACTTGGGATTGGACTTGTGCCTTACAGTCCACTCGGGCGAGGGTACCTGACCGGCAAGATCGACGAGAACACAACCTATGACAGCACCGATATCCGCAGCCGCAATCCACGCTTTACGCCGGAAGCGATCAAAGCCAACCGGGTCGTGATCGATCTGCTGGAACGGATCGCGGCTCAGAAGGGAGCCACCCCGGCACAGATCGCTTTAGCCTGGCTGCTGGCACAAAAGCCCTGGATCGTTCCCATTCCGGGCTCGCGCAAACTTGAGCGCCTGGATGAAAACAGTGGTGCGGTGGATATCGAATTGACATCCAAGGATCTCAGTGAAATCGAAAATGCCATGTCACAGATCACCGTGGTTGGCAGCCGCTATTAGCAGGAGTTCGAAAAATGGAAATTAAACGCAGCGGCTCACAGCCCTCGGGTAAAGGACAACCTGAATATTTTACAGGTAGTGTCCGTGTCGACCCTTTGAATCAGATGAACGAACCGGGATGTGACCTTCGAGCCCGGTGCCTGGACTGCCTGGCACAGCCATCCGCTCGGTCAGACCCTGGTCGTCACTGCGGGATGTGGTCGGGTGCAAAGGTGGGGTGAGCTTGTACAGGAAATTCGACCGGGAGATGTAGTTTCCATCCTGCCGGGTGAGAAACACTGGCATGGTGCTGCGCCGACCACCGGCATGACTCACATTGCCATTCAGGGATATCTGGATGGCAAAGCTGCCGACTGGATGGAACATGTCAGCGACGAACAATATCAAGCTGAATAAGATAATACTGTTGGCGTCTGACGTAGATGATGGCAGGCACAAGGAGATCTATGCAATGCAGAAAGTTGTTTTGAATAACGGTGTGGAAATGCCCATTCTGGGATTTGGCGTTTTTCAGGTCACAGATGCAGAAGAGTGTGAACGGAGCGTATATGAAGCGGTCCAAACGGGATATCGTCTGATCGATACGGCGGCCTCCTATCTCAACGAAGATGCGGTCGGTAGAGCCATAAAAAGCAGTGGTGTTACAAGGGAAGAGTTGTTTGTGACTACAAAGCTTTGGATCCAGGATGCGGGCTATGAAAGCACCAAGAAAGCGTTTGAAAAATCGTTAAAGCGATTGCAACTGGATTATCTCGATCTGTATCTGATCCATCAACCGTATGGTGATGTATATGGTTCCTGGCGCGCGATGGAAGAGTTGTACCGGGAAGGCAAGATCAAAGCCATTGGTGTCAGCAACTTCCAGACCGATCGGGTCATGGATCTGATCCTGCATAACGAAGTGGTCCCTGCAGTCAACCAGATCGAGACACATCCTTTCAACCAGCAAATTGAAACGCAAAAATTCCTGCAGGAAAACAATGTCCAATTGAGTCCTGGGGACCCTTTGCCGAGGGTAAGAACAACATCTTCCAAAATGAATTACTGCTTTCCATTGCCGGAAAATACTGGAAAACGGTCGCGCAGGTGATCCTGCGCTGGCTGACGCAACGAGGCGTGGTGGTGATCCCGAAATCGGTTCGCAAGGAACGGATCGTTGAGAATTTCAATATTTTCGATTTTGAACTGAGCGCTGAAGATATGAATGCGATCAAGGCGCTGGATACGAAGGTGAGCAGTTTCTTCGACCATCGTGATCCGGCAATGGTGAAATGGCTGGGCACTCGAAAGCTTGAGATCTAATTTAAGAAATATAGCTTTGTGATCAAGACAAATAGCAATACACTATGTGCTCCATGCGTTTGATATTGACCTTTTATCGAAAGTAAAAAATGACCACAACCTATTCTCAAATAATCGTGCTCATCCTCGTGCTTATCTTGATCGCTGCTTGCGCGCCCGCGACAACGCCCACAAGCGCACCACCAACCACGACGCCAACCGCCGTGCCATCGACAGAAATATCTCCTGTGAGGAGCGATAGTATGAAGATAAGAATAACAGTCGAAGATGAGGAATTTACAGCTACTTTAATTGACAGTCAAACGACCCAGGATTTCGTTGCCTTACTGCCACTCACTTTAACGTTAGAAGATTATGGAAGCACCGAAAAAATCAGTTAGCTGCCAAAACAATTATCGACAGAGGGCGCGCCTGCGGGTATGGATCCATCGGTTGGCGATATCACCTATTATGCTCCCTGGGGAAAATCGGGCGGTCTTTTATAAAGATTTTGGGTACTCGAATGAACTCATTCTCCTGGGAAAAATCGAAGGCGGCATAGAAGCTTTGAATGTGTCCGGCCGATAAGTGTGACGATTGAGATGATCAAGTAAGAAGCTTTTGATATTCGGAAGGAGATATATCATGCAAGGAACAATACTCTACGGTGCTCGCGACGTTCGCTTCGAGGAGCGCCCCGACCCGACGATCGTCGAACCGACGGACGCCATCCTGCGCATCTCGGCGGCCTGTGTGTGCGGCTCTGACCTGTGGCCGTATCGCGGCATCGAGCCGGTCACCCAACCGACGCCAATGGGTCATGAATATGTTGGCATCGTGGAGGAAATCGGAAGTGAGGTCAGGCATATCCAGCCCGGCCAGTTTGTCGTCGGCTCGTTCTGGGCTTCAGACAATACCTGCCCCATCTGCCAGGCAGGGTACCAGAGCCGGTGCGTAGACGCCCGCCCCATGGGGGCCGAGGGCGCACAGGCGGGTTGGCTACGCGTGCCACTGGCGGATGGCACGCTGGTCGCCACACCGGACCTCCCGCCGGACGACCTGATCCCGAGCCTGCTGGCGGCCTCCGACGTGCTCGGCACCGGCTGGTTTGGCGCCGCTGCGGCCGCAGTAGGTCCTGGCAAGACGGTCGCGGTTGTCGGTGATGGCGCGGTAGGTCTCTGCGCGGTGCTCGCTGCCAGGCAGATGGGCGCCGAGCGCATCATCGCGATGAGCCGCCATGAGGATCGGCAAAAGCTTGCCCTGGAGTTCGGCGCAACCGACATTGTCACCGAGCGCGGCGACGAGGGCGTAGCACGGATCAAGGATATGACCGCCGGACTCGGCGCGCACTCGGTTGTCGAGGCAGTTGGCACCCAGGAGTCGATGATGCAGGCGATCCGCTCCACCCGCGCTGGCGGGCATGTCGGTTTCGTCGGTGTGACCTACGGCGTCGAGTTGTCCGCTATGGATTTGTTCTGGTCTACCGTCCATCTACATGGCGGTCCGGCCCCGGTGCGCCGCTATCTGCCAGAGCTAATCGACCTGATCTGGAACCGAAAGATCAACCCCGGCAAAGTCTTTGACTTGACCCTCCCCCTTGAACAGGTGGCCGAGGGCTACCGCGCCATGGATGAACGCCGCGCGATTAAGACACTGCTGCTGCCATGAAGCGAGAACCTATGGCATTATGGACAAGTGATGAACTGACCAAGATTGGAAATGCAGAGGAGTTGCAGATCACATCCCTTCGAAGCGATGGCACCCTGCGAAAGCCGGTGATCATCTGGGTCGTGCGCGTCAGTGACGATCTTTATGTTCGTTCAGTGAATGGGCGAACATCCGCATGGTTTCGCGGTGTTGAGTCACGCCACGAGGGACAGGTCCGGGCCGGTGGTGTTGTAAAAGATGTCACCTTTGTCGAAGACTCTGATCCTGCGATCAACGAACAGATCGATGCTGCCTATCGTACAAAATATCGTCGCTATGCAGCAAGTATCATCAACAGCATCATCAGCCTCGAGGCGCGAGCCGCGACCATCAAACTTGTGCCGCGAGATAGCTAAACGATGACCAAAATAAATTCCAACGTTAAGGGAATCAGCTTTCTCATACTGGCGATCCTGATCATATCCGTCCAGAGTATCGCGGTGAAATGGATCGGCGGCAGCTACCCTGTATTGGAAATGGTTGTTTTGCGCAACCTGGTTGCTCTGCCGTTCACCCTGCTCTTTTTCCGATATGAAGGGGAACGGGGGCTGCCAACCACGAAGCAGTTCAAGCTCGAGTTCATTCGTGGATTTTCCTTTTTCTTTCCTACACCACCTTTATGATGGGGTTGGCGGCCCTGCCACTGGCGGAAGTGGAATCGATACGCTTTTCCGGTCCGATAATGATCACCATCCTGTCGGTGTTTATCCTGGGTGAAAAGGTCGCGTCAAGCCGCTGGCTGGTGTTGTTTGTTGGTTTTTTGGGCGTCCTGTTAATCGTCAGGCCCGGTTCAGCAACATTCAACCTTGGGTCCATTTTTATTTTGATCAGCGTGCTTTTCTATGCCCTGACTGTCATGTCCACCCGCAAACTGCAAGCTACAGACAGCAGCGCAACAATGGCATACTTCAGTTCGCTCGTTTACCTGGCTGCCGCGCTGATTTTGGTGCCGCTTACGCTCATGATTGGGGAAATCCCTGACGCCCATCCGAGCATTGCTTTCCTATTCCGTGCCTGGACCATGCCCACCCTGCTGGATGGAATCATCATGTGCGGCCTGGGGTTGGTCTGGGCGGGCTGGACGTATTTCATGGCCCGCGCCTACAGCCTGGCGCAAGCCTCGGTGGCAGCTCCGTTTGAATATTTATCGCTGCCGATTAATGTAATGTGGGGGTTCGCCATCTGGCGAGAGATCCCAACCCTGATGACGTGGGCAGGGGCTGCACTGACTTTGTTGAGCGGAATGTTCATTTTGTATCTGGATCGAAAGGCGCGTCAAACTTCAGCTGAGCCGGTATGAACAATACCGCACTGGAATAAAAAGACAATCCATCTCGAAAGGTCGATGTCAGGATGGGGGCTTGCCTCTCTCCTGATTTTACTGAACGATTGCGTTAGATCACCGGAAATATTTTGGCGATTATAACCCGAAGGTATAATTCATCTTATGGACTGGCAAACAGAGATCGATCATGAATTCGAAAAGGCCGAACAGGCTCGGGCGCGCAAAAACGAAGGCCAGGCACGCGTCTGTGCGAGGCGGGCGGCCGGCATCGCCATCCGGGAATATCTTGCCCGTCAGGGGATCCGTCCGCCCAGCACGAGCGCCTATGATTTGCTGAACCTGCTCAAAGGGGACCCGCATCTCGCCGGTCGACCCGACTTGCAGCTGATCGCTGACCATTTGACATTGCGCGTGACCGAGGAATTCAAGTTGCCCGTGAACGCCGATCTGGTGGCGGAAGCCAGAAAATTCTGCAAAGAGTTGTTAAAGTAAACAGGCCCCGGAAATCTGGGGCCTGATCATTTTGGACGTTCCGGCGCTCAGACCTGTTTTCTGCCAACCAGATAGTAGAGGGCGCGCCCGATCGTAATGAGGGCTAACAACCCCGACATGACCCCGCCAAGGACAAAGAACATCCTCCGCCAGTCGCGAAAGCGGGAAACGATCTCATTCGGCTGGGGAAAACGGATGCGCTCACGCAGGCGCTGGACAACATCCATGGGAGGCGTGACCGGCTTGAGCGTCCCCGCCAGATGCGCTTCGAGCGCAAAAAGCTGCTCATCAGAAAGTGTTATCTTGCTTCTAGCCATATTCTTCTGCTCATCGATCGTCAGGCTTGCAACGATCCCGTTCCTGATTATTCATTATCCAAATTAATCGTCTGGTCACCCAGCTGGTCACGGAGTGCCAGAAGCGTGCGGTGATAAAGGCTTTTTACAGCGCCTTCGCTGCGGCCCATGATGGCGCCGATCTCGGCATTCGACATATTCTCAACGAATTTCAGGATGAGAAGGTTCTGTCGTTCCGCAGGCAGGCGCCGGATGAACCTGAGAAGCGCATCCTGTTCCTGAGAACGGACCAGGTTCTTCTCGGGGTGATCGCCCTTCGACGGCAGCACAGGCACATCATTAATGGGGATTTCCTGCCGCCGGCTGCGATCGCGGTGCCAGTTGGCAACCAGGTTGTGGGCAATACGATACAGCCAGGCCGAGAACGGAACACCGCGATCGGTATATTTTTGAATGTGATTCATCGCCCGTTGAAAGACGCGAGCGGTGAGATCCTCCGCGTCATGGAGGTTCCCCGTCCGATAGTAGACGTAGTTGAAGATGCGGTCGATGTAACGCTCGTAGAGCAGACCAAATGCATCGCGGTCGCCCTGGGATGCACGGGTCAACACATCTTCTTCGTTGTCCGCACTGCCGCCCTGCGGCGTGCTGCGCTTAAATTCGATATCCGGCACGTTTGGTCCCTACCGGCGGGGCTACTAAACATAACCCCGGCGGGTTTTGGAAGTTGCAGGGAGTATAACATGCTACATTTTAATTTCATTAAAGGACCCAGCTCGGGAGGCCTCTTGACAGGGTTGGTATAATTAAGGTTCGCGGTCCTTACTGGTTCCTCCAGCAGTTGCACTGCTGGAGGACAGCAGCAATGCAACTGCTGCCATATCGAGACCCAACATTAACGGTAAATGAAACAAATGTGCTATAATCGATTCGCTTTTCCACTCTCCAAGAAGGTTAACTTATGACATCCAATTCGATCCGTGTGGTTGGCGCCCGCGTGCACAATCTCAAGAACATTACTGTCGAGATCCCGCGAGATAAGTTCGTTGTCATCACAGGTTTGTCGGGCTCCGGAAAATCTTCGCTTGCCTTCGATACGATCTTTGCAGAGGGCCAGCGACGCTACGTCGAGTCATTATCCGCGTATGCACGCCAGTTCATCGGGCAGATGGACAAACCCGACGTGGACTACATCGAGGGCCTCTCCCCCGCCGTTTCCATTGACCAGAAATCCACCTCGCACAATCCCCGCTCGACGGTGGGTACCGTTACCGAGATCTACGACTTCATGAGGCTTTTGTTCGCGCGCGCCGGTATCCCGCACTGTCCCATTTGTGGCCGCGAGGTCGCAAAACAGTCGGCGCAGGAAATCGTGGATCAGATCGAAAGACTGCCCGAAGGGACGCGCATCCTGATCCTCTCTCCTCTGGTGCGGGCCCGCAAAGGGACGTACCAGGCAGTTTTCGAAGAGATCCGCAAGGCTGGTTTCGCCCGCGCCCGTGTGGATGGGCAGGTCCACAGCCTGGACGATGAGATCAATCTTGACCGTTACAAGCAGCACACCATCGAAGCCGTCGTAGACCGTCTCGTCATTTCAAATGGGCAGGACAAAGAGGAACAAAGAGCTGCCCAGACCCGCGTCACCGACTCGGTGGAAACTGCGCTTAAGTTCGGTGAAGGCTACGTTTCCATCAACCTGGTCGACAAGGAAGAAGACATCCACTTTTCGGAACACCTCGCCTGCCCCGAGCACGGCACCACCATCTCCGAGGTGGAACCGCGCACGTTTTCATTCAACACACCCCAGGGCGCCTGCCCGGACTGCCAGGGCCTCGGCTCGAAACTGGAGATCGATCCGGAGCGCATCATCCCGGACGCCGACCGGTCTCTGAACGAGGGCGCGATCGCCAGCATGGAGTGGAGCGGGCCCAAGGAGGAAGGCGGCTACTACTGGCAGGGACTGCAGGGCGCCGCGAAAGCCTTCCGGATCGACCTCGATAAGCCCGTCCGTGAACTGACGGCGGAGCAAATGCAAGTCATTTTGTACGGTACCGGCGACAGGCAGGTCCAGATGACCTACCGCAACACGAATGGGCATGAGTTCAAGTTCACGCGTGCATTCGAGGGTGTGATCACCAACCTGGAACGGCGCTACAAGGAAACAAACTCGGAATACATCCGCGAGAAGATCAGCGAATTCATGTCAGACCGTCCCTGCCCCACCTGCCAGGGCAAGAGACTCAATCCCGCCGCGCTGGCAGTGACGGTGGACGATGTCAACATCATCACGGTCACATCCTGGCCCGTGCTGACGACCCTGGAATGGGTCAGGAAAATTTCCGGCAAAGGTTCACCGCTGACCTCGAAGCAAAAAACCATTGGTGAGCGTGTTTTGAAGGAAATCAGCGAGCGGTTGAACTTCCTGGTCAACGTTGGGCTGGATTATCTGACGCTAAATCGTTCTGCCGTCACGTTATCGGGCGGCGAGGCGCAGCGTATTCGGCTTGCCACACAAGTCGGTTCGCGCCTGGTCGGCGTGCTGTATGTGTTGGATGAGCCATCCATCGGATTGCATCCACGCGACAATGCAAGGCTGCTCACCACCCTCAAAGGGCTGCGCGACCTGGGAAACACCGTCCTGGTCGTCGAGCATGACGACGAAACGATCCGCGAAGCGGACTGGGTCGTGGACCTGGGTCCCGCCGCCGGCGAGCACGGTGGGCGCGTCGTCGCAGAGGGAACGCCGAAGCAGATTTTGGCAAACCCAAAGTCATTGACAGGTGCGTACCTGTCGGGGCGCAAACAGGTCGAAGTCCCGAAGAAGAGACGGAACGGGAACGGCAAGTCGCTGACGATCGTCGGCGCGGCGGCGAACAACCTGAAGAGCATCGACGTCGCGATCCCATTAGGCAGGTTGGTTTGCATCACCGGTGTTTCCGGGTCTGGCAAGTCCACGCTGATGAGCGACATTTTGTATGGCGCCCTGGCAGCGAAACTAATGGGCGCGCACACTTCTTCGGGCGAACATGAGCGCATCGAAGGGATCGAGCACCTCGACAAGATCATCAACATCGACCAGTCGCCGATCGGCCGCACGCCGCGCTCGAACCCCGGCACGTACACGGGTCTGTTCGACGAGATCCGCAAGCTATATGCAGAGCTTCCCGAGAGCAAAGTGCGCGGCTACAAACCCGGCCGTTTTTCGTTCAACGTCCACGGCGGGCGCTGCGAAGCCTGCCAGGGCCAGGGCGAGTTGCGCATCGAAATGCAGTTCCTGCCCGATGTGTATGTGCCCTGTGATGTCTGTCATGGTAAGCGCTTCAACCGTGAGACCTTGCAGGTCCTGTTCCGGGACAAATACTCCATTGCCGATGTGCTCGACATGACCGTTGACCATGCCCTGGGAGAGTTCCAGAACTATCCGCCCATGCAGAACAAGTTGAAGCTGCTGCAGGAAGTGGGCCTCGGTTACGTGCGCGTTGGCCAGCCCGCGACCACCCTCTCGGGCGGGGAAGCCCAGCGTGTCAAGCTCTCGAAGGAGCTTTCCCGCCGCGCCACCGGCCGCACGCTGTACGTCCTGGACGAACCCTCGGTTGGCTTGCACGCCGCGGACGTGCACAAGCTGATCGAGGTCCTGCAGAGACTCGTGGATGCCGGGAACTCCGTCCTGATCATCGAGCATAACCTCGATATCATCAAGACCGCGGACTGGCTGATTGATCTGGGACCCGAAGGCGGGGACCGGGGCGGCGAACTGATCGCTGAAGGGACACCGGAACAGGTCATGAAGGTCAAAGAATCATATACGGGGAAATATCTAAAAGACCATATGAAGAAGTAGACAGGTAGACAGGTAAACAAGTAGACAAGTAGACACGTGATAAGCAGGTTGTTTACTCGTTTACCTGTGTTGTTTCCATCCCCAAAACCATTCACACAAATCATAAGATTATCAGGTAGAATTATTTCCCGTGCGGGAGGGATACGGAAATATCCGTGTTTTTTCCTGCCTTCAAAGGAAACCATTATGTTGAATCGAACTCCAACAAATACGTCAAATACCATTAATGCCTACCGCAAAAAGCGCCAGCAGAAGGGCCCGTTCCTGATGTACGGAGCCATCGCGCTGGTGGTGATCGGATTCATCCTGCTGGTTGTCTGGTTGACACGACCGGATCAGCCGCTTGGGCAATTGTTTGCAACGGAGACTCCTACACCTACCGTTACATTTACGGCTACTACCACTTCAACACCCACGGTAACCCCAACCATCACGGAGACTCCTACTCAAACCTTGACCGCTACGCCATCCACAGAATTCCCCTATACAGTTCAAGAGAACGACTCTTTGGAAGCCATTGCACAGAAATTTAATCTGGGTAATGATGGCAGCCTTCTCATTTATTACAGGAATCAGGAAGAAATAGAACAAAATGAGGGTGTCATTTTTGTGGGACAGAATCTCATCATCCCTCCGCCGGGAAGTGTACTTCCCACTACTACGCCGATCCCTGCCGACATGCCACGCGGCAGGCTGATCGAGTATCGGGTTCTGCCAGGTGATACCCTGGCGGGCATTGCTGTAAGATTTAATAGTGTGCAAGAAAACATTCTCACTGCCAACCCTGACATGGGCGAAGATGTAAACGCCCTTCGGATTGGACAAGTTTTGCAGATCCCCGTCAACCTGATTACAGCAACAGCGACGCTTCCTTCCACCTCCACACCGGTTACTCCAACCGTGGCAGGTGGACAGCCGACTGCCGCCGCAACAACAGCTGCGACAAAGGCCGCCGCGACCAGCTCCAGCAGTGGTTCTGGAAGTTCAGGGACCGGTACCGCCGCCACCTGTGACTTCCAGGAGAATGCCCAATTCGTGAGTCAACTGCAACAATTGATCAATGACGAGCGGGCGAAAGCGGGTTTGCCAGCCCTGGTGATCAATCCGCAATTGAACACTGCCGCGAAAGCTCACGCAACGGATATGGTCTGCAAGAACTATCTGAGTCACATTGGTCTGGATGGTTCGACCCCTGAGGACCGTGTCGAGAAAGCCGGGTTTACTGCCTCACTTGTCGTTGAGGACCTCTTCGCATTGCATCCCGCGTATGGCGGGAATCCGCAAGCCGCCTTCGACTGGTGGATGAGTGATCCCGCCTCGAAAGCGGATCTGCTCAACGCCAATACCACGGTGTTCGGCATTGCGTATACGTCTATGGAACAGAGCCTGCTCGGCGGCTACTTCGTGGTCGTCTCGGCAAAACCGTAAAGCTTAAGCCACACACCTGCCCTGGCGGGCGGTGCCAGGGGAGCGCACCGAGTTGTAATGCCCTTTCTCAGAATCTCTGTGTTCTCTGCGGCTACACACCAAACGTATGGTCTTCTCAAAGCCGAAAGTGAGTCCGCGAATTTACGCTAATATCCGCGAATTGGTTCCTGATTAGGGCAAATTCGCGCAGATTAGCGGACAAAAAAGATACTCGCCTGGACTTTGAGAAATCCATGCACCAAACGGTCAAATTGCTGGACAAATCGTGTAGCCTCATGTAAAATACATCGCCGTCAATCAAGAAAGGCAAGAAATTTTCGGAGGAAGACCTTGGCTAACATTAAGTCACAAATCAAACGAAACCGTCAGAACGAGAAGCAGCGCTTGCGTAATCGCAACATCCGTGGCGCCGCCCGGACTGCCATCACGCAAGCTCGTGCAGCTCTTGAGGAAAATACGCCCGAAACCAAAGAAACGATCTTAAAGGCGATCAGCACGCTCGACAAGGCCGCGGGAAAAGGCGTGGTCCACAAGAACAACGCCGCCCGCCGCAAGGGTCGCCTGATGAAGAAGCTCGCTTCGATCACGAGTGGAACCGCTGCTGCAGAGGCGAAGCCTTCAAAGGCAAAGAAGTCCTCCAAGTAGTTCGTGTTACTATTCTTCCTGCAAAAAGCTCGCAGGATGATGGGTTTCAGAAGAAGACGGGAGTCGCAAGGCTCCCGCCTTTTAATTTAAAATCAGCTCGCAAGTCACGCTGCAAGCATGACCTACTGATATAATTTCAAATTATCCACAGGATCGCTCCGCTATGTTTCAAAACGAACAACAACTCATCGAAGACAAAATTAAAGCATATGGTTCAACGAACAATATTCCGCTCGCCGAATTGAAGTGGCAGCCCATCCCCTTCTCGGGGGAATGGGGCGTTTCCACATCGTTTTTCCAGACCGCGGCCAACGAAGCGCGCGCCGGCAAAGGGCAAAAGCTCCCGGTGCCACAGCGCGCCCAGGAGATCGCCGAGCAGGTCAAGGCCGCGATCGCCCCGCCAGGAGCAGGCGGGACTGTCGGAAGCGTACCGGGCATCAGCCGCGTCGAAGCGGTCAAGGGTTATCTCAACCTGTATTTCACGACCTCCGAATACGCCCGTCGCGTGGTGGATGAAGTGCTCGCCTCCCGCGCGGACTTTGGGCGGGGCGCGGCAAAAACCGAGCGGGTCATGGTCGAATATTCCCAGCCGAACACCCATCACTCCATCCACATCGGCCACGCGCGCACGACGCTCCTGGGAGAATCGCTGGCGCGGATTGTCCAATTCGCAGGCTTCGATACGATCCGCGCGACGTATCCAGGCGACATCGGTCTGGGGGTCATCACGATTTTATGGGCTTATGATAAGTTTTATAAAGGCCAGGAACCCGAGGGCGTTCACGAGCGCGGACAATGGCTGCTGAAAATCTATGCCGAAGCGACAGCTTTGCTCGAGCCAAAAGAAAATGAAACGCCTGAGGACAAAGCGAAACGCGAAGCCTATGATGCAGAGCGCCGGGAGATGTACCGCAAATGGGACGCGCATGATCCGTACGTGCGTGACTTGTGGCAGGTCACGCGCGAATGGAGCCTGGAGGAGTTCCGGGATATCCTGCGGATGCTGGATGTGAACATGGATGTCTGGTTCTTTGAATCGGAAGTGGATGAGCCATCCAAAGCCATCGTCGAGGAACTGATCCAGAGAGGCATCGCGGAAGACGAGCGCCCACAGGGACCCGTGATCGTAAAGATCGACGAAAAACTTGGTTTGACCAAGGAAAAGTACCGCACCATGGTCATCCTGCGGAGTGATGGTACGTCACTTTATTCGACAAAGGATCTGGCGCTGGCAAAGCAGAAATTCGAACAGTATCATGTTGACCGCTCGATCTACGTGGTGGACTTTCGGCAGAGCCTGCACTTCCAGCAGGTCTTCAAGATCCTGGAACTGTGGGGCTTCCCACAGGCGGCGAAGTGTTACCACTTGTCCTACGGCTATATCACGTTGCCCGAGGGCGCCATGTCAGCGCGGCGTGGCCGAGTCGTTTTATTCAAGGATGTTGCAGATGAAGCGGTCAAACGTGTGCTGGCCGTTGAATCAGAGAAAAGTGGAAATATCCCGGAAGCCGAACGCGAAGAAATCGCGACGCAAATTGGTTTAGGCGCGTTAACTTATTCAATTTTGTCCGTAGACAACCACAAGGATATTGTCTTTAATATCGACGAAGCATTATCCTTTGATGGCAGGACGGGACCTTACATTCAAAATGCGCATGTGCGGGCAAATTCAATCCTGAAAAAGGCAAAGCTCGAAGGTTCAAAATCTGTCGCATTTGACTATGAATTAAACAAGCACGAAATTGAACTCATCGAGCAAATCTCGGGCTTCCCCAACGCGGTGCAGCAAGCTGCCAATGAGTACCGCCCCCTGGTGATGGCGGCGTACGCGTATGACCTGGCGAACGCCTTCCATTCGTTCTACCATGCAGTCCCTGTGCTGCAAAGCGAAGAGGAAGATATAAAGAAGGCCCGCTTGCGTTTGGTGGCTGCCGCAAAGCAGACGATTGCGAATGCTTTGCGGTTGCTCGACATCAAGGCGCCTGAGGTCATGTAGGGAAAAGGCTAAACGTTATCTTTACGTTTAGCCTTTTTATTTAGAATCATATACC
>Ga0105098_10000070_pt1 | contig 28835 bp, 20 predicted proteins | sample PPLLak21cMay2015_FD_79137 | JGI IMG/M metagenome (GOLD analysis project Ga0105098, IMG submission 79137) | Freshwater sediment microbial communities from Prairie Pothole Lake near Jamestown, North Dakota, USA - PPLs Lake P7 Core (1) Depth... | ecosystem: Environmental > Aquatic > Freshwater >... | reverse complement strand
TGCCCGGAGTGGAAGCTTCCAGGAAGGACAAAGGCGAAACCCAGAGTGCGTTCCCAGTGGTTGCGACGACCTGGTCAAGCGTAACACCCGCTTCCTGCAGCTTCTCAGGATCCACCTGGACCTGGAGCTGCCGGTCCCGGTTACCCCAGATGGCTACATTCGCTACACCAGGCACCCCCATCAATTGCGGAGCGACCGTCCAACGGGCAAGCACTGACATTTCAATGAGGAAAAGCTCCTGCGAGGAAAGCCCAACGATCATGAAGCGGCTTGCCGATGACAAAGGCTGGATCATGATGGGCTTCTTTGAAACGGGCGGCAGGATCGCGGCTGCCAGGGCCATGCGCTCGCCCACCAGCTGTCTTGCCCGGTTGATGTCCGTGCCAGGCTCAAAAAAGAGAAATATGGAAGAAAGCCCGGGAAGTGACCTGGAGTGGATCGACTCGAGCCAGGGCACTCCAGCCAGCATACTCTGTTCCAATGAAACCGTGACGATCTCTTCCACTTCCTTGGCGGAAAGCCCAAGGGCTTCGGTCTGGATCTCCACATAGGGAGGGGAGAACTCCGGCAGAACGTCCACCGGCATCGTACGGATCTGGTTAAAGCCGGAAACCATCAGCACGATGGCGATCACGATCACCAGAAACCGGTACTGCAAACTTGAACGTATAATCCCGTGCATAGCTACAAACCTCCGTGAATCAAAAGTTTTTCTGCGAATAGACTTGATTGGACCATCCTGCTCATAACTAAAATACCTCCATGAATTAAAAACCTTTCTTTGGACAAAATAGGGTAGATCAACCTGGAGTGAAAGACTTTTGTCAGTCTGTTCACATCATCCACAAATAGAGCCAAAAGAACAAAAAAGACAGCACTATAAAATAGGGCCGTCTTCGAGAAACGAGCGAACAAAGACAAATTGCTACCGTTCATAACCGAACTGGCGGAGCGTTTTTCGCCAATATGACTTCTTAAATATTCCAACCGCATTATTGTCATGAGAACCCCCAGTTCAAGTCCTAATGGAAGTGACTTTGGAGAAGGATATTCCATGGGCCAGCTGGCTGTGACATCGCCCATCAGGAAAATATCGTCGTACTCCAATACCTCTTCTACTTCCACGAGTGCAAAGCTCATCAAGGTGAACAACAAAATAAATACCAACACCCATATTGCCAGGGTGATGCTTCGATTGTTGTTCTCTTTGAATTTGTCTGACAATCGTTCAAAAAAGCATAAATTCTCTGCAAACAAAGCTCACCCATGTAACTTGCAATAATTCTAAAGTTGGGATCGATACATCGACGAAAGCTTTTATGAGATAATTCTTATAATCGGATAATCCGGGCATTATATGTCAAAATTACAAAAATGCAAGGTTGTGGTTAGTAGTAACAAAGTCATGGGGAATTCGTTACTTGTGGGTTTTCAATTGCGCAAACATGGAAACAGGACGAAACTTATCCGAAAAGGTTACAAAGAATTAGATCTGGATTAGGAGTGGATGAAAAGCTCTCTTGGCTTCGTGTAGACCAACTGTCCCCGAAGTCATTTTGATGATGTCCGCTTTGTGCAAAACTGCTCGTTTATCCATCAGGCGGATCACTTTCCGCCAAAAGACGTGTACCATGAACCAAGCAGCCTGATCGTATAGCCTGTCACTGCAAACGCATAGAAACAGCCGGATTCAAGTACATTACCAGCACGGTTCCTGGTTCAGTTGGATCGGTGCGACTGCCGATTGCCGATCAGGAAGATAGATGCAATGGTGGAGAAACTGAAAGCCACGCATTGGCAGCTTCAAAGATATACAATCTTTCAGCAAACAGATCAAGCATATTATTCTGATCCAATGTTCATACCGGTGGCACGCGCAGCGTCCCACCGGTATGAACATTAATTGGTGCAGTAATATGTCGGTATCTTCCTCTGGTGGGTGTATCCCTACCTTGACCATCATATTTCCTGCCTCTAAGATAGTTATACGGGCTATTGCCTCGAAAGGAGAAAGCGGAGAATGGCAAAGGAAAAGAAGCGCAAGAAAAATACCGGTGCAAACAAGGATAAGGACAAGATAGAAACGACAGTGGATTCTTACACAGGCGAAGAGAAGCCTGTCGCGGAGGATGCCAACCAGTTTATTGAAGTTGTGCCCGAGGAGACGGATGATCGTCGCGGGAGCAACTATCTCCTCAACGAGGAAAGCAGTATGGATAGCTACGCCGCAGACGCGGATGCCGATGCTGTGTCTGAACAGTCCGCTCGTTACACCGAGGATGAAGATGTCAAAGATGATTTCGCTGAACGCCAGAACCTGGCAGCAGCCGGGCGGGACGGGTTGCTGGAAGAATTGGATGAACATCATTCCCTTTCCCCGGAAATCACAGGGGGCGACATGGACGCTTCCTGGCAGACAGCCAACGTGGCCGGTGAGGAAACTGTAGGCGGAAGCTCGCCGACTCCTGATCAGGATATTGTTGATAACCTGGGCGCCGCAGCAGGCCTGACATATAAAGATGACGAACCACTTGACTATGACCAGAAAGTCCTCGACCGTGACCGCAACCGTTGGGAGATGAACCCTGCCTCCGCTCAAGCTGAGGAGGACGAAGAGTTGGATGAGGAAGATCTCGACGACGAGCTTGAAGATGAAGACCTGGAAGAGGATGATCTTGATGAAGAAGAGGATGAAGACCTCGATGAGCTGGAAGACGATGATGAACTCATCGATGCTGAGACCGAAGAGGATGAGGATGCATGAAACGTCACCATGAATTTATAAGGAGACGGTATGGGATTGGATCAATATCACGAGCCGCCGGAGGAGCTTTCTGAGGAGATGGTATATACGTACGCATCATTCAATCGCTGATCGAGGAGGCGGAAGCCATCGATTGGTATGTCCAGCGACTGGCGGTGGAGAAAGACGAAGAGGCCCGCGCCGTGCTGGGTCACGTTATAAAGGGAGCCGACGTATTTACGGCAAGAGGGGAAAAGATCGGAACATTCAAACGTGTCGTCATTGATGCAAGGACCAGGGATGTAGCCGACCTTGTGGTTGATCGGGGCCCGTTAAATCCCGAAAAAGTTATTCCCGGACGAAAAACACATTGGCAATGTGGAACAGGTCGTCACCGATTCTGAAAGCAACACTGTCACTCATTTCGTGGTTGGCAAAGGTTTGCTGCTCAAAGAGCATAAGTTGATCCCCGCTGTCTGGGTCACAAAGGTGGATGAGGAAAAGATTTACTTATCCGTCGAGTCACGTTTGTTCGACTGCCTTACGGACTACCAGCCTGATTAACGTATAAGGGGTCCAAAGTCCCCTGGCTTTGGACTCCTCTTCAATGAAAAAGAAGAATTCTATGGTTGCGTGGGAGAGATTGCTTCCTGCTCGGAATCTTCTTCCATTTTCAGCGTGACATATCGGTTTTCTTTTTTGTCCTGAATGGCTTGCTCGTACACACTGATCAGTTGTTTCCCCAATTGATGGACATCAAATGTATTGGCCTTCTTCAATGCGTTATTGCTGAAACGTTTCATCCGATCCGGGTCGGATAAGAGTTTTTTGATGCCCTTCGCCAGGGCATCCACGTCATTCGCAACCAGAAAGCCCTGCTTGCCGTGCTCCACGATGTCGCGCGTCCCGCTGCCATCCACTGCCACAATGGGCAGGCCGGCAGCCATGGCTTCGATGGTGACAAGACCCTGAGTCTCGGTGACGGAGGCAAATGCAAACGCGTCGGCAGCTTTCAGATAACACGGCACTTCTTCAAAGGGTAAGGCGCCCATAAATGTGACATGTTCAGCGATGCCTAACTCGGCAGCCAAAGCTTCCAGAGTCTGTCTTGCCGGACCATCGCCGATCAACACCAGTCGCAGATTGGGATGTCCGGGATAAACTTTGGCAAAGGCCCGGAGCAGCGTGTCCCAGTTCTTTTCGGGAGCGAGGCGTCCCACCGAAATAAGTACCGTTTCATCCTGCCAGCCTTTTTCTTTGCGCAGGGCTTTCCACTTGGCGCACTGATATGGCTCGAGATCCGTCCCGGTTGGGATCACGGTATAGCGGTCTTCCAACCCATAGTCTCTGACAAGGATTTCTTTCATGCTTTCTGAAGGGAGAATGATATGCTGGCACTTCTGCATGAAGTCCTTCAGCCACCTGTGGACTGCATTTTTCAGGAAGTCCTGGATCGCTTCCTGGGGAAAAGGAACGTAATGAGTGTATTCCCAATATTGGGTGTGGAACGTGAAGACGAGCGGAAGATCGAGCTCCGCCGCCTTGCGCGCTGCGGTCTGGCCAAGAAGAACAGGATGGTGAGTATGAATGATATCCAACTTAAGCGCGGGCAGAAGCTGTTCTACAAATGGGGAGACTGGAATGGCCGCGGAGATATCTCCTGGCAGTGGCAAAGGCAGACTGGGATAGCGAAAAATGAAGGGTTCGGTATCCTTGTAATTGCTCTCTGACTGCGCAAAAACAAATACGTTGTGGCCCTGTTCCATCAAGACCTGGCGGAACGAAGCCACGGATCGGACAACTCCGTTAACGACCGGGTGATAGAAATTGGTGAAGAAAGCGATGTGCAAATTTACTCCCTGCTTATGTTGAATAGCGGAAGGATTTTATGTTCTTCCTGTTGCTTGCTCTCGAAAATCCGAAAAGCATAAATGACCATGCCGGCATTCCAGGTAAGGGGTGCTTCAGATGTATACCACAGACTTGCAAGCGGTTTCCCATCTGGAGCATGGACCTCATTCACCTGCCGGTCATGCACGATCACTCCCATAATACGCGCGACCAGCGTCCGCGCCTCATCGAGATGACCGGTTTTCACCAAAGCAATAATATGCCAGGCGCCGATCCATAGCCAGGAGGCGTTGGTGTGATAGTTTGCCATCCCTCCCAGGATGTTTTCCAGGGCGATCAATTTTCTGGGGTAGGAGGGATGGACGACCCGGGTGGGGACAGGTTCAGCCATCTTCGCCTCATCCATGACCCTGAGGATGCTTTCCGCTTGTTCGCGTTTTGCCAACCCCCAGGCGATCGCCAGCAAATTCCCGGAACTGCTCAATTGGGTCAGTTCGTCGCTGGTGATGAAGTACCCGAGGTCCTCGCGCCAGAAACGTTTGTTGATGGCGCGCAGGACATTCTCGGCCTTTACAAAATAGTGGATGGCCTCCTGTTGCAGATCCAGGTTTGCAGCCGCGACGGCCATTTCGGATAGCGCCTTCCAGTAAACCACATTGGTGTACAAGACCCGGCCGCGGCGTGCAATGGAATCAGCCCAATCGGCAAAAGGACCCTGGTGAAGGAGATGATCATCCTCAGCTCCTTTGCGGTAATGCTCGAGCCAGTCCATCGCCAGCTTTAACTCCGCCCAGTGGTCCTTGAGGAAGTCTAAATTTCCCGTTTCCTGGGTGTATGTCAGCGCCGCATTGACCAGGAGTGCCTGTCCATCCAGGGAGGGCGCGCCATGCCCGCTCAGATATTTTGGCCTGAGCAGTATTTCATTTGGTTGTTCGCGCCCAAAAAAGGAATGCATGAAGCGGGTAACGACATTCAGCGAATGCAACTTGACCGGTAGCTGTCCATCACTGGTTTGATGCCACAGGAATGCTTCCAGCGTTTCCTTGACAGGAATGTATTGTTTTAGTGCCAGCAATCCATAGGCAGCAAAGCCGAAGTCTCGTGCCCAGCTTTCGGAGAAATTGCGATATCCGGCATGGACGATTTCCTTGCTCAGCTTGTTTGTCAGGCGGCGCGTCTGAATTCCGGAGCGCAGGCTCTCTGCGGCGATGAAGATCGCCAGCGCTTCCTCATTTTCGAATTCCTCTTTGCCCAGGAGGATCGCTTTGGATATCAAGCGCGGACGCCGCAGGATTCCAACCAGATATTGGAAGGTAAGCAGGGATGCCATGCCTGTTAATGTTCCGAAGAGTGCTCCGCTCCAAAAGCCATATTGTGGATAAATTCTTTGTGTCTGTGGTTTTTGCATTCGTCCCGATCGAGGTTAAATGACATCCAGTTCGTTGATCACACTCATCACGCCATCCATCTCACGGACGAGAGCTTCCGCTCGGTCTCTGGCGGCATGGCTTGGCACCGTGCCTCGCAGAGTGATGATACCATTGTTGTCCAGCACTTCGATCCCATAGTCTTGCATATCGCGGTCATTCAAAAACGCTGCCTGTATTTGACCTTGTAAATTATAGATTGGCTCGTTCATATGTTCTTCCTTCCTTTGAGGCTTTTCTGTTGGATGGGAAACAAATTCCTCCCACCAACTTCAAATTACCATAGCATGGTGGCAGCAAAAAAACCATAGATCATCAGCGTTGGCCAGGATATAAATTTGGGCACAATTCTAGGGGGGTTGCACAGCGTAGCGCAGGACCGCTGCCAGGTCACCGTCGCCGGGCAGCTGCTGGCGCGGGACTGCAAAGACTTGTCCGGAATTCAGGATCGTGTCCGTGGCCGCAAGATCGAGCAGGTCCTCATTCTCGGGGCCGGGCTGTGAGTCCAGGATCACCTGGTTGTTTGCGGCGTCATATCGTCCCCAGATCTGGACGCCCAGCGGAACAAAGAGAGTTTCCACCTGTCCAAACCGGGCAGCTTTTACAGCCGTACTTAAGTCGCTGGTTGCCTGGGCGCTTTGCTGCCCGCTCAATTGCTCATATTTCTCAAACGCTTTTTTCTGACTTTCTTCGAAAAGCGGTCTGACAATATTCCAGGCCTGTTCATGCAGCTCGCTCAGATTTCCCCTGTCCGGATTGCCTGTAATACTGTCTGCCAGTACGTTCTGATAAGTGCTGGCTTCACGATAAATGGGCAGCAGGTAATCCACACCGGTCAGGATCATTGGAATGGTCTTCTCTTCGATCAAAACATTCAATCCTTCGTTCACCGATTGGAAAAAGCGCAAAATATTGTTTTTCTGATCATCGGCCGGGTCGTGCCCGTGGAAGATCGCTGCTCCCCCTTTCGCTTCACTTCCGCTCCCGGAACTTGAATGTAAATTCAGCTGTTTTTCAGGATCATCCATCCAGAGAGCCTCATCCATGCTGTTTGGGAAGGTAAGTTCGATCTCGCCCATGCTATCAGGCGTTGCCTGAAACAGTCGGACATTGTTCAAACTGAGCGCCAGGACATAAAACTTTCCCACTCTGCCAAGCAACGGCAACAAGGGCTTGATATGGAAACTGTTTGCAATGATCAGCAGTTCTTCGAATTCGGCCGGCAGGCGATGGATCATTGAAAAGTCATTGGACAGAAAGATCGCCAGCCCATCGCTTTGATGACGCCAGAAATCGGCACTCCATAAGAGTTCCTCGGCCGGTCGCATCAATTTCTCGACCTCGGGCCTGCGCAGGCCGTTCGCCAGTAGTTTTGCCTCGGCCTCAGCCAATAAGTTCTTGAGGCGGATCGGGTCCTGCTGTTGTTCCCGTCCAACGCGGTGGGTTGGAATATACACGGAAACGGACCATTTGCCCTGCTGGGCAATCAAAGATCTCAAGTCAGCTGGATTCAAAATATCCATCTGTAGTACTCCTTTCTAGCCAGGATTTAGGCAGCTGCCGCAGTGACCTTATCCTTTTCCCAACCTTCAATGGCTGCGCTCAGATGTGCACCAAACAGTGTGATCAGTGAAATCATGTAGATCAGGAATAAAAAAGCAACAATTGCACCTAATGATCCATAAACCAATTGGTACTGCCCAAAGCTGCTGTTGAGATACCAGCTGAAGCCCGCAGTGACCGCTTTCCAGGCCAGGGAAGCGATCAGCGCTCCCCAGAGCGTCGCGCTCCACCTGACGCGCAGGGTTGGGATCCAGTGATAGAGCGTCAGGAATACCAGGAAAATCGTCAGCCAGGAACCAAAGCCTGAGATGAGCCTCAGCAGGATCAGGTTCGCGGAGGCAGCGCGGGCAAAATTCAGAAACGTAAGCCTGCTTGTGATCCAGCTCAGGATAAGAGACAAGACGATCAATCCGATCAATCCCAGGATCATCCATAAACCGACCAGCCGCCTCTGTAAAAAACTGCGGCGTGAGGCCCGCGGCCATGCCAGGTTCATGTTATAGGCCAGGTTGGTGAACATCCCGGAAGCGGACCAGAGCAGGATCAGGATACTGAAAATTCCAGCTGTGCCGCGTTCTTCCAGGACCTGACGCAGGTTTTCATTGATGACCTGTGTCGGAATCGGCAGGGCTTGTTGCACAAATTGTGTGACGGCGTCGAATACCTGGCTGCTATCCAGGAAATAACTTCCCGCCGCAACAAAAACAAGCAGGAGAGGGAAGATCGAAAAAAGTGTGTAGTACGCCAGGCTGGCTGAGGCCTGCGCGGCCTGTTTTTCTGTAAAAGTTCTCAAAGCGTTTTTTAGGATATCGAAACGCTCTCCACTGAGATGATTTACGTTCTGATAGAGCTCGTTTAGGTTCATGTTGGCTTGGTGTTCTCCGTCTCTGGGGTTGGTCAGGTATGCTGCAAATCCTTCTCGAGGATCTGAATGAAATCCTTCAGTGATAGATTCGTCAGGTCTTCCTCATGGGATGGTTGCCATTTCATTATAATGCTGCGATTGTCAGCCGACAGAAGAATAAACCGCACGTACGGGTACTCAGCCATGCACGTGTCTACCCAGCTGTTTACACTATTGTTACGGGGCAGCGAGATGATAACCCATTCCGGATTCAACCGTTCAATTGCAGAAGACAATTCTGCATGCTTCGGGACTTCCTGCACCACTTCCAGGTTGTCTGCTTTGTTGATCACTCGCTGCAACATCTCTCGTAATAATCGTGAACTATTCGCCAGGATAACACGTTTTCTAGCCATATTAATTGCTCAACTCTCTTCTGGTTTCGGTATCTTGCCTGGCAAGGGTAGCATCCGAACGGAGAAAATTCCATAGATAAGGGAACAGGGATTGGATACAAATGAGGATATATCCTGGAAATCAAACTCCGCCCTATAGCGGAGTTTGAGGTTGAAAGTCGGAATGGGATGGCAGGAAGCCTTATTTTTTGATGAATGCCAGGTAAGCTGCGGCTTCGTTACGCGTTTTTACTTTTAGTTTTTCCAGAATGCTGTGGACGTGGTTTTTTACTGTGCCGATTTCGATCACCAGATGCCCGGCGATTTGCTGGTTGGTGAGGCCTTTTCCGATCAATTCCAGCACCTCCAGCTCGCGCCCGGTCAGGCTTGTGGTGTCGCTCACATTGTTCTCTATGTCGGAGAACATGCGCGCCAGGTTCGAGAGACGTTCCATTATGGCAGCGGCAATCTGCGGCGAGACGAAGACCTTGCCGTCCTGGGCAGCGCGGACGGTTTCGACCAGATCTTCCAATGATTGATCCTTCAACACGTAGCCGGTCGCCCCGGCTTCGACATACCGTAACACATGCTTCTTCTCTTCGGTTAATCCAAGCGCCAGCACTTTTGTGGAAGGCGCCAACTGCGTGATGGCGCTGGTCAGTTTGAGAGCTCCCTGCTCCGGCAGGCGGGTACTGACGAGCGCCACATCGATCGTCTGTTCCTGCACAACCTTGAGAGCGGCCTCCGCGCTGATAACGCTGGCAACGACTTTCAGATCAGGCTCGTCCTCCAATGCCGCGCTGATCACGTTCCCTATCAGCCCGCTTTCGTTGACCAGCAGGAGATAGATCGGTCGGTCTGGCAAGTCACTCATGGACGAAAATTATACTCGTCAAGACGCATTTCTTCATTGTCCACCAAAGATCGCCAGGATGTATCCAAATTTATACCCCGGCTGTGTATACCGATGCATATTCCGGACAAACCTTATATGCTATGTTTATTCGGTATTCGTCTGAATTTACAGAATGGGAGAAGTGAGTTATGACCCGGACAAAATTACACACCCTGGCTGATGTGGGGCAGTCCGTCTGGCTGGACTATACCCGGCGTTCTTTCGTCGCTGCGGGCGGGCTGCAGAGCTACATAAAGAAAGGTTTACGCGGCATTACCTCCAATCCATCCATCTTCGAAAAAGCGATTGCGGATACTAATGAATACGACGATAGCATCCAAAAACTGGCTTTGCTGGGAAAGTCGGCCGAGGAGATCTATGAAGAGTTGACGATAGAAGATGCCCAGATGGCTGCCGATATCCTTCGCCCGGTGTTCGATGAGACGGACGGGAATGACGGTTTTTTTAGCCTGGAGGTAAACCCGCATCTTGCACACGACCGGCAGGGCACCGTCAATGAGGCGATCCGCTTGTTCGCCCGCACGGACCGGCCCAACGTGATGATCAAAGTCCCGGCGACACCGGAGGGCGTGCTGGCTTTTCAGGAATTGATCGAAGAAGGCATCAACATCAACGTGACCTTGATGTTTTCCCTCCAGCAGTATGACCAGATCGCGGAAGCCTATATCACGGCCATGGAAAACCGCGCCGCAAAGGTTTACCATCTGCAACAGATCGCCTCGGTCGCCTCGATCTTCGTCAGCCGCCTGGATAGCAAGGTGGACAAGATGCTGGAGGCCTTCGTGACCCCCAAAGCGGAAGCTCTCAAGGGCACGATCGGCCTGGCAAACGCCAAAATGGCATACCAGCACTACAAGGGATATTTCCAGAGCGAGCGCTGGCAAAGGCTCGCAGACAAAGGCGCCCGGGTACAGCGGGTTCTCTATGGCAGTACCGGCACAAAGAATCCGGATTATCCGGATGTTATGTATATCGATAACCTCATTGGACCCAATACGGTCAACACCATCCCGCCAAAAACATTGGAGGAGTTCATCGATCATGGAACGGTGGCATTGACACTGGAAAGCGGACTCGACGAGTCTCGCTCCCAGCTGGAGAGCCTGCCAGGGCTGGGGATCAATCTCTATGACGTGACGCAGGAGCTGCTCGATGAAGGCGTGGAAAATTTTGCACATGATTATGACTCGCTGATCAGAACGATCACAGAGAAGAAAGTGGCGCTGATCGCGACATGATCTTTCGTTGCCTTGACGAGGCAGGGCAAGACCTCCGTTTCACATTGCGTCTGTAAACTAAAGACTAATGGGTAAGAAAGGAATGTAAAAATGGCAGAATTTGACAGAAAAGCAGGGGTGCTTTGGACCGGTGACCTGAAAACTGGTAATGGATTGATCAGTACGGAAAGCAAGGCGCTTTTTGAATTGCCTTATAGTTATCAAACCCGTTTTGAAGATAAAGTGGGATTCAACCCGGAAGAATTGATTGCGGCGGCGCATGCTGCTTGCTTCAGCATGTCTGTTGCCAGTACGTTGAAAAAAAATGGCTTCACTCCGGTGCAGACGGACACGACCGCGACCTGTACATTCGTAGTGAAGAGTGGTGGGCCTCCTGAGATTACGAATATGCGGCTTCACGTACGTTGTGAAGTACCTGATATTGACGAAGCGAAGTTCAATCAGCTCATCGCCGAAGCCGATAAAGGCTGTCCCGTCTCGAACCTTTTGCGGAATGGCCTGAAGATCGAGATCACAAGTGCGTTGATTTAAGCCTATGGCTCTCAATGTTTCCCAAAAACTGCTCAAGAGTCATCTCCTCGAAGGCGAAATGATCGCCGGGGAGATGATCGGCATTCGCATCGACCAGACGCTGACGCAGGATGCAACCGGCACGCTGGTCATGCTGGAGCTGGAAGCGATGGGGTTGAGACGGGTGCGGACGGAAGTCTCGGTCCAGTACGTGGACCATAACCTGATCCAGACCGATTTCAAGAATCCAGACGATCACCTTTTCCTGCAAAGTGCCTCTCAGCGCTTCGGTGTCTGGTTCAGCCGCCCGGGGAACGGGGTCAGCCATCCCGTCCACATGCAGCATTTTGGCAAGCCCGGTAAAACACTGCTTGGGTCAGATAGTCACACGCCCGCCGCAGGCTCAATGGGGATGCTGGCAATCGGCGCCGGCGGATTGGATGTTGCCATGTCCATGGCAGGCCATCCCTTTTATCTCACCATGCCAAAGATCTGGGGTGTGAAGCTGACCGGCAAGCTCCCCGACTGGGTCAGCGCCAAGGATGTGATCCTGGAACTGCTTCGCCGTCATACCGTGCGGGGTGGAGTCGGACACGTTATCGAATATTATGGTCCCGGTCTTAAAGGATTATCTGCGATGGACCGTCATGTGATCGCCAACATGGGGACGGAACTGGGCGCAACTTCCACAGTGTTCCCATCAGATGAGGCGGTGCGCGAGTTTTTGCGGGAGCAGGACCGGCAGGAGGATTGGAGCGAGCTGGTCGCCGATCCGGGTGCAGAATACGATCGTCATGACGAGATCGATCTCTCCACGCTTGAGCCGCTGATCGCCAAGCCCAACAGCCCGGATGCAGTTGTGCCGGTCCGCGAGTTGGCCGGGTTGCCAATCTATCAAGCCTATATTGGTTCCTCTGCCAACCCGGGCTACCGTGATTTTGCGATCGTCGCACAGATCGTGAAAGACCGTAAGGTTCCGAACAACGTCTCGTTTGATATCAACCCGACCTCCCGCCAGTTGCTCGAAGAATTGATCGCAGAAGGTGAGATGAGCCACCTGGTCCATGCCGGTGCTCGTCTGCACCAGGCTGGCTGCAATGGATGTATTGGCATGGGGCAGGCGCCCGCCAGCGGCAAGGTCAGCCTGCGGACGGTGCCGCGCAACTTCCCCGGTCGTTCGGGGACGAAAGATGATCTGGTGTACCTGTGCAGCCCCGAAACGGCAGCCGCTTCAGCCCTGACTGGCGTGGTCACCGACCCGCGTGAATTGGGGATCCCATACCCGAAAGTGAAATTTCCAGCGAAGCAGATATTGAACAAAGAAATGTTCATCCCACCCTTGCCGGAAGAGCGGGCGCTTCAGGTTGAAATCGTAAGGGGACCAAATATTACTACCCTGCCATCCCTGGATGTGCTCCCGGATCGTTTGGAAGTGCCGATCCTTTTGAAAGTGGGCGACAATATCTCCACGGACGAGATCATGCCGGCAGGCGCCCGTGTGCTGCCTTACCGCAGCAATATTCCCAGGATCAGTGAATTTGTTTTTGAGAATGTCGATCCAACTTATCATCTGCGGGCCCTCGAACGAACTCCTCCCGGCCGCCATGCGATCATTGCCGGTGAAAACTACGGTCAGGGTTCGAGCCGTGAACATGCCGCCATCGCTCCCAGATATCTGGGCTTGCGGATGGTCATTGCAAAGGGATTTGCCCGCATCCACCGTATGAACCTTGTGAACTTTGGAATTCTGCCGGTCATCCTGGTGGATCCATCGCTGTACGATCGCCTGGAGCTCAATGATGTGATCGTCATGGAGAATGCGCGCGAGCAACTGGCTGGCAGTGTGAATGACCGGACCCTGATCCTGAGTGTCCCACGAAAGAAAATGACATTTCTCGTGAGCCATAACCTGTTCCCACGCATGATCGAGGTGGTACTGGCGGGCGGACTGACGAACTGGACGCGTGACCGCGCACCGATAGTCTCGTAGTTTGATAGTTGGTTAGTCGCGTAGTTGGTGGCCGCGCGACCATCTAACTACCGAACTACCCAACCAACATCCAGGCCGGGTCTTCGAGCACCTGCTTGATGTGAACCAGGAATTGGACCGCCTCGCGCCCGTCAACCATGCGATGGTCGTAACTTAGCGCCACATACATCATCGGCCGGATGATAACCTGTCCGTTCAGGGCGATGGGGCGGTCTTCGATTTGATGTAAACCCAAGATGCCAACCTGCGGAGGATTCAGAATCGGCGTGCTCAAAAGAGAACCAAACACTCCGCCATTCGTGATCGTGAATGTCCCGCCGCGCAGATCCTCAATTGATAATTTCCCTTCTTCGGTTTTTGCCACCAGGTCCTTGATGCGCTGTTCGATTTCCGCGAACGAAAGCCGGTCGGCGTCGCGGATGACCGGTACCACCAGTCCTTCCGAGGAGCCGACTGCCATGCCGATGTCATAATAATGTTTGAAGACAAGTTCCTCGCCGTCGATCTGTGCGTTGACCTGCGGGAACGCCCTCAGCGCGCTGATCGAGGCTTTGACAAAGAAAGACATAAATCCCAGTTTGATCCCATGGCGCTTCTGGAATTCTTCATTGTGCCGTTTGCGGATATCGATAATGGCGCTCATATCGATCTCGTTGAATGTCGTCAACATGGCGGTGGTCTGGGAGGCTTCCAGCAGACGCTGAGCGATAGTGCGGCGTCGGCGTGACATACGCGTCCGTTCCTCCCGGCGATCGGATGGGGCGATGCTTGCGGGCTGCTCGGGCTTTGCCTTGTCGTCACGTGCTTTCTCAGCCGGTACTTGTCTCTCGCTTCCCGGTGCCTTTTCCTGCCTTTGAAGGTACGACTCAACATCCGCCTTCGTCACGCGGCCTTCGCTCCCTGTCCCGGCGATCTTACTGATATCCACATTCCGATCCTGCGCCAGGCGCGCCGCGACCGGGCTGACTTGCGGCGCGGCCTGGCGTTCCGCTTGCTGGCCGTCATTGCGCGGAGCGGCTTCTTTTCCTCCTTCCTCTTGCCTTCTTTCCTCTTGTGGCTCAGACTGCTTCGCTTCAACAGTGGCATGCTCGGGCTTTTGCTCTTTCGTCTTTCCACTTTCCGCTTTCTGTTCTTCTACCTTTTCATCGATGGCGCCCAACACATCACCAACTTTCACGTCCGTACCTTCGGCGGCTTCGATCTTTTGTAAAACGCCTGCACCTTTTGCACCGACTTCCAGATTCACCTTGTCCGTTTCCAGCTCGACCAGCACCTCGCCCACGTTGACATAATCGCCTTCCTTCTTGAGCCAGCGCGAAACCGTCGCTTCGAGCACCGACTCTCCCAATTCAGGAACCTCAATCTTTATCACCATACAAACCTCTCTCCTTCGCAATGTCGTATTTCCAACCGCCCAATTCCCAATTACCAATCTACCCAACTACCCTCTCTCCTTCACCACACTGGATGTCTGGGCCTGCTTGTCAAAATCGAAGGCTTGCTCGATCAATGATTGCTGGTTGATCCGGTACAGTGTCGTCGAACCTTCCGCGGGGCTGGAGCTTTCGGGCCGGCCCACATAGTGCAGTGTCAATCTGTCTCCCGTGAACTGGCGCAGGTGCGGGCGCAGATAATTCCAGGCGCCCATGTTCAAGGGTTCCTCCTGCACCCAGATCAGCCGCTCAAGGTTGGGATATTCAGCCAGTATTCCCTCCAGCTCTTCCTGCGGGAAGGGATAAAGCTGCTCGACCCGCACAATGGCGTCGTCAGGGTTTTCCTTGCGCAAGTCACTGGTAACGAGATCGACGTAGATCCGCCCACTGCACAGCGTTAGATTTTTGACATCCGTTTTCTTGCCCGGCAGACTCTGGTCATCGATCACGCGCTGCCAGCTGCCGCTGGTAAATTCCTGCGGGGAGGAGGCCGTCAGCGGGTGACGCAGCAACCCTTTGGGTGTAAAGATGATCATTGGCAATGGATCGGTATTTAACAGTAAAGCCTGTCGCCGCAGCAAATGGAAATATTGTGCGGCCGTCGTCGGGTAGGCAACGCGAACGTTGGTCTCTGCCGCCAACGCCAGGAAGCGCTCGATCCGTCCACTGGAATGGTCGGGTCCCTGGCCTTCATTCCCGTGTGGCAGCAACAGAACCAAAGATGGAGTGAGTCCCCATTTGGCGCGCCCCGAAAGCAGGAACTCGTCGATGACCGATTGGGCGTTGTTGATGAAGTCGCCGTATTGCGCTTCCCAAATGACCAGTCGCTCGGGCGCGATGACGTTGTAGCCGACCTCGAATCCGATCGCAGCCGCCTCGCTGAGCGGGCTGTTCAGGATTTCAAAGGAGGCATCCGCCTGAGGGAATTTCTGCAGAGGTGTGTGACCCTGGTTCGTCCTGGCGTCGTAAAAAACGGCATGACGCTGGCTGAACGTTCCGCGGATGCTATCCTGGCCCGTCAGGCGGATCGGGATCCCATCTTCGAGGATGGTCGCGAACGCCAGTTCTTCGGCGGTGGCCCAGTCTATTTTGGCATTGTCTGGTTTATCGAGTAATGTGCTCCGCCGTTCGACCGCCTTGACCAATTTGGGGTTGAGCAAAAAATCCTTGGGAAATTCCAGCAAGGCTTTATTCAATTCCTTCAGTCGTTTCAGTGTGACAGCCGTCTTGACCTTTTGTGCCGCACCGTGCGGCGGCGGTTTGGGAACCGGCTCGACCAAAGCGGTTTCGGGATCGAGCTGATCATTGGCTTCCTGCAATTCCTTCAGATTTGCTTGTAACATCTCCTCCGCTTCACCTTGCCCAAGCGCGCCTTCTTTTTCCAACCTGTCTGCCCAGAGTTGCCTGACTCTCGGATGCTCGTCGATCTTGCGATACATGGCAGGCTGGGTAAAGCGGGGTTCATCACCTTCATTGTGACCGTAGCGCCGGTAACCGATCAGGTTGATCATGAAGTCCTTGCGGAACTTCTGGCGATAGGCGAACGCGGTGCGCGCCGCCTCGATACAAGCGACGGGATCATCCGCGTTGACGTGGATGACGGGTATCTCAAAGCCTTCTGCCAGGTCGCTGGCGTGCAGGCTGCTGCGCGACTCACCTTCGCTGGCAGTAAACCCCAATTGATTATTGGCAATGATATGCACCGTTCCGCTGACTCCATAGCCGGGGACGCGGGAAAAATTAAATGTTTCCGCCACAATCCCCTGGCCCGAGAAAGAGGCGTCGCCATGGATCATGATCGGCAGAGAGGCATTCTCGAAATAATGCGGCACGCCGGGAACGTCCACTTTGGTGTTGGCGGCGCGCGCCATGCCGGCGATCACCGGGTCGACCATCTCCAGATGGCTGGGATTGGCAGGCATATGGATGAGCATGTCCACCTTCTGGTCGCGGCGTGGCGAACGATATGCTCCCATGTGATATTTGACATCGCCCGTCCAGCCGAGTTCATCCCAGGTGGTTGCGCGGCCCTGCGGGTCTGCAAACTCAGCCAGGATATGGCTGTATGGTTTCTGAAGGACATGCGTCAGCACGTTCAAGCGTCCCCGGTGGGCCATGCCGATCAGGGTGACGCAAATTTCTTCCAGCGCGGCATTCGCAATGACCTCATCCAGGATGGGCACCAGCATATCCAGGCCTTCGATGGAGAAGCGTGTTTTTCCCGGATAAAGCCGGTGAAGAAAAACCTCGAAGGCTTCCACCTGTGCCAATCGTTCGAGCAGTTTCCTGCCATTCACCTTCTGTGCAGGTGGGCGAAAGTCGCCGGTCTCTGCGACCTGATATAACCAGTCGCGCTCTTCGGGAATGCGGATGTGCCCGTAATCGTATCCAATCGTTCCGCAGTAGATCGAGCGCAGGAGTTCGATCCCTTCCCGCGCGTTTCGGCTTGCCTGACCCGCAGGCAGATTGAGCACCTCAGCAGGTACATTTGTCAGGTCTTCTTCCTGGATCTTATGGAACTCGGGAGTCAATAATGGGTTGTCAGTAGGGGAGGATGTGTCCTCGAGAGGATCAAGGTTTGCCGAGAGGTAGCCATAGACGCGGATCGCCTGGGCGAGGTTCGCGGCCCCGGTTAGCGAGGACAAGTCTCGGCCCGGGGAGATCGGGGCCGCGGGTTCGGAGGGTGACCACTTCTCGAAGAGTCTGCGCGTAGCCAAATCGACAGCATCAGGGTTCTTCCGATACTGTTCATATAACTCAAGAATATACCCAAGATTGGGGCCATGAAACTCGTTATCTAACGTCATATCAAAATTCCTCACTGTCCCTACCCATCCCATGGGACGTCACATTTACTTTTTATAACGATGAAGCCCTGGTGTTTGTTTTTATTATGACTCCACCCCTCAAAGTAGGTCGGACGCTTCGCGCATTCCGATCTACTTTTCAGGCAATGCCGCTTTCTGTCAGGCGGCGCATGTCGTTGAGGGCATGTTCGATCTCCTCGGCACTGACCGGCTGGTCGCTGTCCCGGTGTTTGAGTAGCCCCGCCCTGGCCTTCTCGATTGCGACCTCGCGGATCGCCATGTCCCGCTTCAGCGCTTCTTTGACAAGCTGGGCGCCCTGTGCATATCCGATAACCGGGTTGAGCGCTGTCACCACGATGGCGTTCCTGGCAAGCCAGCCCTCCGCCTTTTCGCGGTTTGCGGTCATGCCGCGCACCGCATCTTCGGTGAAGGCATGCACCGCGCCGATGACCACCTGCATCGCTTCGAAGAGACTGTGGGCGATGATCGGCATCATCACATTGAGTTCAAGCTGACCGGCCTGGGCTGCCATCGCAACCGTCGTATCGAGACCCACAACGTAAAACATTGCCATGTCGAGCATCTCCGCCAGCACGGGATTGACTTTGCCCGGCATGATGCTCGACCCCGGCTGGACGGCAGGCAGACGGATTTCATCCAACCCGGTGGACGGACCGGATGCCAGCAGGCGGAAATCGTTGGCGATGCGGATCAGCGTCAATGCCAGCGTCCGCAGGGAGGCGGAGAAGCCAGCCGCGTCTGCCATCGACTGCATAGCTTCAAACAAATTATCGGACTCGTACAACGCGAGCTCTGTCAGCTCGGATAGCTTCCGGACCATGCGCGCATGATATTCGGGGTGAGCGTTCAACCCCGACCCGACGGCTGTCCCACCGATCCCGAGCCGTCTCAGCCCCTCAGCCGCCTCCCGGATCCGCTCCGCGTCGCGTTCGACCGCTCTGGCGTACGCGCCGAACTCCTGTCCCAGCCGCACCGGGACCGCGTCCTGCAAATGCGTCCGGCCTGACTTGACGATGCCATCGAACTCCGCGGCTTTGACGTTCAAGGCCTCGACGAGCTTCGTGAGCGTACCTAGCAATTCCTCCAGCCGCCACAGGCAGCCGAGACGGATGGCAGTGGGAATGGTATCGTTGGTGGATTGCGCCATGTTGACGTGGTCATTGGGATGGACGCGGTATTCCCCGATTTCCCCGCCCATCATCTGCGTGGCGCGGTTCGCGATGACCTCATTCGTATTCATGTTGTGGCTGGTCCCCGCGCCCGCCTGGATGGGGTCGACCACGAACTGGTCATGCCATTTCCCATCGATGACTTCCTGCGCGGCCCGGATGATCGCGTCCGCGCGGTCATTATCGAGCAAGCCGAGGTCGCGGTTGACCTCCGCGGCAGCGCGTTTGATGGTCGCCATCGACCAGATAAATGCTGGTCGAGGTTTCAGACCTGAAATTTGAAAATTTTGAGTCGCACGCTGGGTTTGGGCACCGAAGAGAGCATCCGCAGGGACATGGACGTCACCCAACGAATCACGTTCGATTCGCGTTGCCATGAGATGAGTTTACCATAACTCCGGGACGGGTATCCTTACCCTGTGAATGCCGCCACGGGTATAGTGAGGAGTGGCTAATTGAGTGTGTTAAGCCACAGAGTCCACAGAGATTTACGAGTTTTTTCTCAACGGGCTCAGAGATCTCTGTGGCGAAGAAGGTTTCTTGCTCACCGTTTTCGCCACTCTTGTATAGTGACAACTGACACTATTTTGCCCAGGGGTGCTATACTTAATATAGATTAATCACTCGGAACCTGAACGTTAGTTACCTGGAATATCGGAAGATCTGACCTCAAGATGGAAATTCATTCGTTTTGAGTAACCATTGCCAATGAAATGTCGCTCCCGCGCAGCACCACTTGTTGTGAACATCATCTGACCGGAGGATATCATGCGTATTTTCGTCTGCCATTCCAATCTAGATTCTAAATTTGTAATCCAGGTAGCCAGCTTATTGAGATCCAGTTGTGAAGATGTCTACATTTATGAGGACCGGCAGCAGGCCAATGAGAGTTTTCTGGTGACCATCGATGATGCCATGCAAAAGTGCGATGGCCTGCTTGTGTTTGTCGGCTCGACGTTTAGTGACTGGCAGCGACGCGAAGTTGCCATGGGAGTCAAAAAGCAGGACTTACAGGACTTAAAGGTATGTACGGTTTTCATCCGCCAGCCGGATGGTCAGTATCCGGAGGAAACCAGGGGCATGGGGGCTTTTACCAGCCACCCACAATTATGGCTGGACCCTGGTATCAATGATGCGGCAGGTTTTGCCGCCTGGAAGATCATGCAAAGCTTCGGTATGCCCCTGCGCCCGTTCGATGGGCTTCCGTTCGATCCAAATCTTTTTTCGTATGAAAAGGACATCATTGCTTTTTTCACAAAAATGTTGAGCTCGCCGCGCCCTGACAATGGCTCTGATCGTCTCCGGGAGCAGAATGATGAGGTCAAGGAAAAGCTTCTCAGCGGCTGCCCGCCTGAATGGCCGAAAGTTGCCTACTGGGGGGCTGAGCGGAATGCTGCCGCTGCCGGTGATGACTCCTACGTGGTGGCTGCGGCGCTTAGCAAGTATCACAAGCTCGAAGAGGCTTGCATGATAAAAAATCACCTGTTTTTTCCGGAAGCGCGCTCCAGGCAGGATTTTTACTTTCCGGTCCAGGGTGATGATAATGATGGCATTCTACGCATCGCCATTCTCGTTGCCGGAGGCATCGCACCCGGGATCAATGCTGTTATCGATGGAATTGTGCAGCGCCATTGGTTAGATGCAAAAATCAATCATTACGATGCCTTGATCTACGGGATCAAAAATGGGGTAAGCTCCATTACTTTGAGGTCCAAAACCTTTATCCGCGATGAGGCGTTGGTGACCCTTGCCCCCAACGAAGCTGCGCTAACCGCGGCAAGCGAATCTTTCAAGAAAGGTCATCAATGGATCTATAGCGCCGCGCATGCCCAGGAGGGTGGCTCCATCATTGGAACGTCCCGTGTGGATGAATTGATCAAGAATAAAGCGCTGCTCACCGGAGTTGTCGATGCTTTATTGGGCAAGGGGATAAAAATCCTGTATGTGATTGGCGGCGACGGAAGCATGAAACTGGCGCATGCTTTGTGGCATTCTGCGAACACCAATCCTGTGGATTTTACTCAGGAGAAAAAGCTTTCTGTTGTGGCTATTCCAAAAACAATGGACAACGATATTCTATGGGTGTGGCAATCATTTGGATTCCTTTCGGCCGTCGAGAAAGCCCGGGAAATCCTCTCCATCCTGGATACAGAGGTCAAATCCAACCCAAGACTATGCATCCTGCAACTCTTTGGATCTGATTCTGGTTTTGTGGTCAGCCACACGGTCGCGGCCAGCGGTTCCGACCAGTGCGATGCGGCCCTTATTCCAGAAGTCAAATTTAGTATGCGTGGCCTGGCTGGTTATCTAAAGAAGCGCATGTGTGAGAGAAAAAAGAATGCCCCGTCCGCGATCGTGCCGTCCGGCTTCCTCGTCATGTCTGAGACAGCCATTCCTACAGATGCGATCTGCTACGTGGATGAAGAGAAAAATACCCCTCAGGATCTGTGTTCGGACTGGAGTTTTATCAAAAACAGAATCCAATTGAGCGATGAGGATTTGGCCAAGATCGCCCGAAAAATCAACCTGAGTCCCGAGGAAAAGGAAGCTATATATATCTTTCACCGGATGAGACGAAAGGGCCAACGGATCCAGGGGCAGACCAGCGATACACTGCGCAGCGCCGGGCTGAAAATTGTCAGCCGGAGCTTACAGGAATTGATCACTCCCGGGGATCCTGAACTTACCATGCTCCCCCAGCCGGACTGGGGCAAACTCCGCATCGTAACAAACGAGCCGCGCCACGTCTTGCGCTCGATCGCACCTGCCTGTTCCGATATCATCATGGGCCAGCGCCTTGGAACGCTCGCGGCGGAGAATGCAATGGCCGGTTATACCGATTTCATGATCAGCCAGTGGCTGACTGAATTCGTGTTGGTGCCTCTGCCTTTGGTGGTGCTGGGTAGAAAGCGGATCCCCATGCAGGGGATGTTCTGGAAAAGTGTTTTGGCGAAAACCGGACAGCCAGCCGATCTCGACACCATTGGCGAACTGCCAGAGATGGTGGAGCTACTAACTCAATGAAGGCAATTATTCTAGCAGCGGGATACAGCACTCGTCTGCGTCCACTCACAGATCATATTGCCAAGCCGCTCCTGCTGATTGGTTCAAATACGATCCTGGATTCAATTCTTGAGAAGGTATTACGAATAGACGGCGTGAATAAAATCCTGATCGTAGTAAACGCAAAGTTTTACTCCCAATTCGAGGATTGGCGCAGACAGTTCTCCCGCCAGATGACCGGTCGGCAGATCATCGAGCTCCTAAATGACAATACCATTTCCAATGAAACCCGGCTGGGCGCAATGGGTGACATCTGCCTGGCTCTGGAAAATTTGGGCTGCGATGAGGATGTCCTGATCATCGCCGGTGATAATATGTTTGAGGGGAATTTACAGACATTGATTGACCTGCGAAATCGGCAGGACGCTTCTGTACTTGGGGTACACGAATTCCCCACGCTGGAGGAGGTTCAGAGAAAGTTTGGCGTGGTCACAATCGATGCCGATGGGCGTGTTCAGGAGTTCGAAGAAAAGCCAGAGGCTCCCAAGAGTTCCCTGGCGGCGACCGCGATTTATCTCATCCGCCAGCAGGACTTGAAGCATATCACCGCCTTGAACCAGACCCCACATTCTGGAGAGTTGAATGCAGGCATGCTCATTCACGAGTTGCTCCGGAAGGGGGAAAAAGTCCATTGTGTTGACCTGCAATCCTGGTATGACATAGGAACTCATGAGGATCTTGCAAAAGTAAGAGAATATTATCAATCCCTTTCCCGTTAGGATTGATAGTCCGAAGACGCTTCGTGAATGGAGTTGTCCAGCGGCTGTCCTCGAAGCAAACCAGGCTTCATACTTTAGAAATTTATTGGATTTGGAATATATGGCCAACAAAACTATCGCAGATCATGACCAGGCCCCGGTTGTTGAAGAAGCGCGCGTGACAACCCTTGAGCTGTTTTTTGATCTGGTCTTTGTATTTACCATCACGCAATTGACAGCTTTTCTGGCTGAGTCTTTGTCCTGGGAACACCTGCTCCAATCCTTCTTGATTTTCATTGTCTTGTTCTGGATGTACGGGGGCTATGCGTGGCTGACCAACAGTGTTCCGCCGGTGACAGCGGGCCGCCAACTCCTGCTCATTGCGGGGATGGCGGCCTTTCTGATCTGTGCCCTGGCGATCCCGAACGCTTTTCACGAAACTGGCGTAGCTTTCGGCATTGGCTACTTGATCGTGATCCTCGTGCATGGAGCTATGTATGTGCGCGCGGTCGGCTGGAAGGCTGCTCGTTTCGTGCCCATGAATTTCCTGTCGGTTGCCGTTATCATAACTGCCGGCTTCGTCAATGGTCCGGCTCGATACATACTTTGGATTCTGGCCATTGGCTTACACGTTCTGACTTCTTTTCTTGGAACGGGCCTGACGTTCGAGATTCGGGTCAGCCATTTTGTGGAGCGGCATGGGCTCCTGCTTCTGGTCGCTCTTGGCGAATCGATCCTTGCGATCGGCGCGGGCAGCTTCGAGCTGGATGTGCAATTCATCCTGGCGGCCATCATGGGTCTCATTCTCACGGCTGCTTTGTGGTGGATCTATTTTGCCCGCGATGACGAAGTTGCGCGCGCCACCATGCTTGCCCGATCCGGTTCTGCGAGGCTTCGCCAGGCGTTGGGTGCTTATTTCTACGCGTTCATCCCGATGCTTTTCGGGATCATCCTTCTGGCGACTGGTATTCATTCGTCGATTGAGCATTTGACGAGCAGCCTCGAGCCTGCCGACGCTTTTGCCTTTGGCAGCGGCGTCGGCCTGTACCTGCTCGGAACGACCGTCTTTCGGCGGGCTTCGGGAATCCCTGGTCTAAACTACCGATATATTGCCTCCGGTCTTGCGGTCCTGACCGGTTTCATCGGAACGAATCTTTACGCCGGACTTCAGTTCGCCGGTCTAATCCTGATCCTGGTCATACTGATCCTGGTCGAGGCACATTGGAGCCGGGCGGAAGGATCTGTCGATGGCGCTTCAGCACTCTAAAGCCTTTGGTCGATTTCTGGAGCAAAGGCATGCTCAAACTGCATATTGTACAGACGGGCATAGATGCTATTCAACGCCATTAGCTCATCATGGCTTCCCTCTTCATCGATCCCGCGCTCGGTTAATACAAGTATCCTTTTTGCATTGCGGATGGTCGATAACCGGTGAGCGATGACAAACGTTGTGCGATTTTTGGCTAAAGCCTCCAGAGAATCCTGAACTACCCGTTCGCTTTCGTTATCCAAAGAACTTGTCGCTTCATCAAAAATGAGCACAGGCGGATCTTTCAGGAAGACGCGTGCAATGCTCAACCGTTGTTTTTGCCCGCCCGACAACTTGACCCCGCGCTGACCGATATCGGTGTGATACCCATTCGGAAGTGACAGGATGAAATCATGAGCGTTGGCTTTTTGGGCGGCTGCGATGATCTCCGCCTCGCTGGCATCCGACTTTCCGTAGCGGATGTTCTCGAAGACAGTTCCGGCAAACAAATAAACGTCCTGCTGGACGACACCTACATTTCTTCTCAAGGAACGTAACTTAATGTCTCTAACATCTATGCCATCCAGCAGCACTTCGCCCTCACTGACATCATAAAACCGGGGGATCAGCGAACACAGGGTCGTTTTGCCAACGCCGGAAGATCCCACCAGGGCAATTATCTCTCCAGCTTTACCCTGCAGGGAGAGGTTTTTCAAGACGTGAGCATGATCATCGCGATAGCGGAACCCGACATTTCTGAATTCCACGTTTCCCTGAACGTTCTTTAATTCAATTGCATTGGCTGAGTCCTGGATTTCAGGTTCAACCTCCAGGATTTCCATAAAGCGCTCGAAGCCGGTAAGTCCTTCCTGGAACTGTTCGGTCATGTGTGTCAATTTTTGGATGGGCTCGATGAAATTACCGATATAGAGCAGGAAGGTGATCAAATCGGCGAGATCCAAAGATGCGTTGGTGATACTGACACCGCCAAAGACGATCACTGTTACGGTAATGAGCTGCGTGATCAGCCCCACCCCCTGATAGATGAACGACTCGTTTTTGTAAATGCTGTTCCGGCTTTCCAGGAAGCGATTATTTTCATGAGCAAACTTTTTCTTTTCCGTTCCCTCATTGGTAAATGATTTCACCACGCGGATCCCGGCCAGCGTATCTTCCACCTGTGCATTGACGTCCCCAATGTGTTCCCTGCTCCTTTTGAATGCGACATTTAATTTTTTTGTGAAGTAGAGGGAGAAAACCGCCAGGACCGGCAAAAAGAGAAAGACCGCGACGGTCAATGGGATGTTGATGTTGATCAAAACTACAAATGCGCCAATGAACTTCACCGTGTAGATCAGGTAATCCTCAGGAGCGTGATGATAGAACTCGGCCAGGGAAAACAGGTCATTGGTGATCCGGGACATCAACTGGCCGGTCCGCTGCTCATCATAAAAACGGAACGACAGCTTCTGGTAATGGTCGAATAGTTCGCTGCGCATATCACTTTCCATCCTTGCCCCCATGGCATGACCACGATAGTCCACGTAAAAGTTGCATGCCGTATGGATCAGGATAAGCACCAGCATCAATGTGCCTGTCCGGTAGATTTCATCGAGGGCGTTCGGCGCCCCGCTCTCCAGGACCGTTTTTGTAACGTAGCGCGTGAGTAAAGGGAGCAGGAGTGTAATGCCAGCGACGAGCAAGGCACAGATCATTACCGAGACGAACAAGCCCAAATAGGGTTTGTAGTACGAGAAAAATTTTTTCGTGCGAGAAGACATAACTCTGCGATCTCCAATTGATAGATTAAAAAGAAAAGCCGCGGTCTCGACCGCGGCGGGGCTGGGTTCCTTTCCAGCGGACGGCTGGTGGGGAAACAAAAACCACGGGATGCTACACAAAGCACACCCATGGCTGGAAATCGAAAAGATGTAATGGTCTACGGGTGCGCTCGCATAACAGACATTATTCTGTTGAAATAAGCTGACATGTGAGCGTACCTCCTTCGGAAGAAATTGACGGTCTTCTTTATTGAAGACAATCTCAGTCCTAATTTAATGGACCTGGTAAAGTTTGTCAAGTAGCAAACTATCAAATTATTTTTGATAAAGAACTTGAATTTTGCCAATGCCCTGATTTTTCGCATCCGAGCACAGCTTTACCTCCACCCGCTGTCTGATAGCTCAACGGCTTTAGCAAGGAGTGCCAGCATTGCAATATTGAATTGCTCGGGCCTCTGCAGCGGCGCGAAGTGACTCACACCGGGAAGATAGATGAATTCTGCATTTGGAATGCTCCGGGCCAGATATTCAGCGTGTTCGCGCTTGATGAATTCATCATGTTCGCTGTGCACGATTGCAACCGGCACACTGATCTGGGCCAAATCGCTCGCTGAATAATTGGGTTGCGTTCTCTGCATTAGCCCAACCGCTTCGGAAAACTCATCGAATTGATCTGGCGTGGCAGATAGCTGTTTGTAGTCCTTGACGTGCCTGTTGAAGCACCGCCCGATGATGGGGGTGAATTCGAATTCCTTTGTGCCGCCCGGGTCCATGTTGCAGGCAAAGAAAAACACGCCTGTCACCCGCTCTGGAGCCTGGTCGGCAAGGATCAAGGATGTACATGCACCGTCGCTCCAGCCAACCAGGACCGCTCGTTCTACATTCAATCTATCCATCACCGCTGAAACGTCAGATGCCATCAGCTCATATGAATATGGGCGGACGTCGCGGGTACTGCGGCCATGACCACGACTGTCGATCAGGACGGCGCGATAGCCACTTCTGATGAGCGCTGGAACTTGATAACCCCAATTGCCACCGTGACCGAGTCCGCCATGCAGCAGGACCACGGGCTGGCCGGATCCGTACGCTGCGTACCAGATCCGGGCGCGGTCATGTTCGATGTAGCCTTCATTGTTGGCGACCGGTAATGGAGCGGCACCTTCCGCTTCAAACCTGCTGAGGTCATCGTCGTATGTTTCCATTTTGATCTCCCTGGATCGTAGTTTCCCATACAGATATTGTATTCCGCCCAATGGCGGCAGGGTCAGGAGACCCCTGCCGAACTCAAGAGTCTAGCCGTGCGATAAGCGATATGCAAAACGCGAATCACGCTCTGATTCGTTCTCCTTTCTGGACTATGACAAATCTGCCAGCAGGGACTTGGCTTCTTTCAGATCAGCCGTTGTGAGGCCTTCGGTCATTTTTGTGTAGGCCTCGCTTAGAAGTTCTCGGGCCTGTTCTGTTTTTCCCTGCTCCTGCCACAGTCGGCTCAATCTCAGCACAGCCCGCAACTCCAGCATTGGGGCGTGTACTTCCCGGGCATTGTCTACAGCCTGTTGGTAGCAGAACTCTGCTTCCTCCACATTTGCTGGAGAAAGGATCAGGAGAAGCTCGCCTTGCAGGATCAGGAACTCCGACACCAGTGTTTTTGCCGAACCGGCTGACTCAAGTTCCACCGCCTCCCTCATTAAATCCAAACCCTCCTCAGGTCTCGAAGCCGCCCCATATGCGCCTGCACAAAGATAAAGTAAGAGGGGCCAGAAGACTGGCGGAGTCCGGAGCCCGCGATAGGCATCCATCCCTTTTTCGATCAGGACAAGGCCCGTTTCTATCGAGCCCGTGGCGACCAGAGCTGCACCGCGCAGGCAGGTGCCAACCGCGTTCCAGATGTGAAAGCCGTGTTCCTCGGCAAGATCCAGGACTGTCTGCGCTCGCTCCTGGGCGGTCTCGGGGTTCCTCAGCCATAGATGCAGCAAGCCATTATGGAAGTGAGCATAGGCAATGCTATAGGGATGATTCATCTTTTGCGCCAGCGCGATGCCCTCGGCTGTGCGCGCTCGAGCGCGATCGGGAAGTCCTATCATCCAAAGCAATAAACTGGACACCGTGAGGATGATCACGCCGGGATTGGTGCCAAACCTGAGACGACGTATGCGCGAACGTCCGGAGTCGTACAGGGCCATCGCTTTTTCAAGATGCTCCAATCCGATCCGAGGATCCTGGACAAACGCCAGGTTATACCCCAAAACCATATGTCCTTCCACCTGCATGTCCATATCGCCAAGGTGCTCTGCCAGATGCAGGATACGTTCAGCCATCTGCAGCGCTTTTTCGTATTCGGTGCGAAGCATGTAAAAGGAAGCCAGTCCACGCAGCACGGGGAATAATTGAGGGATTTCACCGGCCTGCTCACAGAGTGCAAGCGCCCGCGCATATGCCTGCTCGACCTCTTCCGTGTAGCCTTTGATCGCCAGCAGGGTACGCGCCAAACTAGTCTGTAACATGATCTGCTGCTGGGCGCGCTCCGGCGTGGCGGGGTTGGAAGCAAGGACATTCAGCAGATCGGCGGTCAACTCGACCATGGCATGGTACCAGCCTCGCTCATCGTAGAGCACCCACAGGCTGTCTGTAATTTTTTGGAGCTGCTCGAGATTTCCATCCGCCACCCAATAGCGCCAGGCGGTTTGTACATTCTCGAGTTCCGATTCCATCTCATCCAGTGCAGCCTCCCGACCTCCGCTTGTCAGGCGCTCCCACTGACCCAGTGTGAAGTCCGCAAAATAGACGGCGTGCGACCGGCAGGCAATGGCGCGGAACTCGGGGTCCTCTTCCAAGCGTTCCGCAGCGTATTCCCGGATTGTTTCCAACATCAGCAGGCGGGGTTCGCGCGCCTCCTGATCTGCAAGGCGGATCAGGCTTTTGTCCATCAGGGAAGTCAGGCCATCCAGAACGTCAATTCCTTTCCCGTCCAAATGCTTGATTCGTGCAGCAACACCTTCGATCGCTTCGAGCGTGCAGTTTGGAAAGACGGATAGCAGCGCAAACAAGCGTTGCTCACCGGAGTCGAGCAGTTCGTAGCTCCAGTTGATCGTATCGCGTAAGGTCTGTTGGCGGGCCGGGAGGTCACGCGCCCC
>Ga0105098_10000069_pt1 | contig 29144 bp, 30 predicted proteins | sample PPLLak21cMay2015_FD_79137 | JGI IMG/M metagenome (GOLD analysis project Ga0105098, IMG submission 79137) | Freshwater sediment microbial communities from Prairie Pothole Lake near Jamestown, North Dakota, USA - PPLs Lake P7 Core (1) Depth... | ecosystem: Environmental > Aquatic > Freshwater >... | reverse complement strand
ACAGATACCATTGTGGCAGCAGATCGTCCCGCTGCAGTCAGGACACTTCCATTTTTCCTTTTCTTTTTTTAAGAACGCCTCAATCCCGTTGTCCCGGATAAACGCCAGGTTTTCGAGCATGCTCATCCGGTAGCGTTCACGGTAGCGTTTGTCGATTGCCTTAAGCCGGTCACAGGGAAAGTCAGGACATTCGAAACAGAAATTCACCCTGCCTTCTGAAAGCAGTCTGCACCGTTTTTTTAAGAATGCACAGTTTTTGTTTCGTGGCCGGCACCCTTTGCAATACGACATCCTGATACCCTGTTTTTTCATATCACGGGTCGCAGCAAGGTACGCACTGCATATCCCGCAGTTCATCCCGCAGGGTGCGATGAGGTTGGCTTTTTTATCCATATTGGCTCAGGTGTTTTCCGGCTGGTACGGGTTTTCTTCAGATTACCGCGATGGGGACAGAATCGCTGATGGGGGGGGAAGAGGGGACCTCCATAAAAAATCAGGGTGAGGCTGATCCTGTGACCGCTGCCCAGTTGTTCCGGACCGCAAACAGGATCGCACCGAACCCGAGGCTGGTACTGATCACAAATGCGAAGATATTGATGACCGGGATAAGGAAGAGGACCGTGAGTACCAGGAATCCAACGGTATAGAGTTGCCATTCCTTCCCGTTCCACTTCAGGTATCCGCTGATGACCCTTCCCAGGCCTGACGCGACAAAGAGGTTGGCAAGCAGGAGACCGATAAGGGCCAGGCCCCCGAGCACCAGTGCCAGGGGAAGGAGGATAATGGTGATGGCAAGGAGGACGAATGCGATGACGGCGATGATGATGGCGGCAAATCCAACAACAAATTTAAGAATGGCAGAGGTGTGAACCTCCGATTCAACCTGCAGGAACCGGGCCGGCATAACCCTGATGAGAAGCAGCCCGACAATGAACCAGCCGAGACACAGCAGGATTGCCAGGGCGGAGAGCACCCAGAGAGCCGATGCACCCATTCCCTGATCGGGTTTTACTTCATAGGTTCCGGCGCTACCGGTATTTTCCGCCGACTGGCTCCGGACCGTCAGGTTACCCACCACCGTCCCGGCGTTCCGGACTGTCCCCCCGCTGATCATGGCATCCTTGCCTATGGTTGCCGATTTCCGGATGGTCACGGTCCCGCCCTGGAGCAGCGCATTGGTCGTTACATTGCCGGCAATGTCGATCGTGCCGCCGACAGCAACGACCTTTCCCCCGACATCGCCGTTAATGGTAACCGTCCCGCCCGCCGCGATCACGTCGCCGCTGACCGGTGCATTGATGGTAATGGAACCCCCGGCAGCAGTAACGCTCCGGACCGGCGCATTCACCTCGATCATGCCTCCTGCTGCAAAAACGTCATCGGGGACAGGATCAAGAATGTTCACCTGGTTCCCTGAATACGTGACAAGTGCACAAACGCTCACGGGCACTGCCAGAAGGGCAAGGAGGACGACAATCAGGAACTTCTTCATAGTATTACCGGACTGTAGATTACCTGAAGCTGATATTAAAGCTACGGTCTGGATACACCCCGGGCTTCAGGTCCGTATGGCTGCAAGCCGATGCTTCTCGTAACGGAGAGGGATGAAGGGACAAAGAGCGGGAGCATAGCAACCCATTTATCCTCCGGCACACTCATCTCACTGCTGTGGTGGAAACGATGGGTGGAGCACTGGAGTTCAGTACGGTAACGATAAAAAAGCCCGACGATGTCAATTTCATTCTCGGGCAGTCACATTTCATCAAGACGGTCGAGGACATCTACGAGGCGGTTTCGGGATCGGTTCCGGGAGCGAAGTTTGGCCTCGCATTCTGTGAATCCTCGGGTGACTGCCTGGTCCGGGTCGAGGGGAATGACGAGGACCTGATAGCCATGGCACGGGATAATGCCCTCGCGATCGGTGCCGGTCACTCGTTCATCCTCTTTTTACGCGACTGTTTCCCCATCAATGTCCTGAATGCGATAAAAAACATCCAGGAGGTCTGTACGATCTACTGTGCCACGGCAAACCCCGCAGAGGTTGTCCTTGCCGAGTCGGCACAGGGAAGGGGGATCATGGGGGTCATTGACGGGGAAAAACCAAGGGGCGTTGAAGGTCCTGACGGCATTGCCTGGCGGACAGGGCTGCTCCGCAGGTTTGGGTACAAGAGAGGGTAAACTCGTGGCACGATGGGGACGGCAGTATATCAGAATTTTTCGGGGCGGTCCATGAACACCTGCAGGACACATAATCCCGGCTTTTCCCCGGGGCGGGGACTCCGGTGAGCCTGGTCATCGCATTCATCGGAACGCAAGGCGCGGTCATGGGAGCGGATACCCGGGAGATTATCACCAGCGGGGACAAACTCCCGACAGAAACCCTTGAACAGGAACTCTATACCGGGCAGATTGTTACCGATGAATCGCTTGCCAGGCGGGCCGGGGAGCTCGGTATTTCCCTGACCATCCGCGATGACAAAAGGAAAATAACGCAGCGTGACGGGGCTCTTGTCGCGGAGGTATGCGAGACGGAAGGGGGTGTCTGCAGGAAAAGAAGACTCTATGCGACAGCCGGGGAGTATGCACTTGCCGGCATAACGGATGGCGAGCTCCGGTTGACCGGGAAAGGAACGGCCAGCAACTTCGTCGTCCTGGGAAACCAGGTCACCCAGCGGATCGCCCAGACATGCATTCAGGAACACTGGAAAAAAGGCACCATGCATGACGCAATCAAAATAATCATGCTTTCCATGCAGAGAGCATCGGACGCATCTGCATCGGTGAGCAGGTCATTTGACCTGATACAGACAACCGGGAAGGTCAGCCTTTCTGAAGTGATCCAACAGGACATAGAGGATAAAAAATGAGGTGCCCTGCTTCCTATGCCACCCTCTTACCCCTGAGCACCAGGGCCAGCACCAGCCCGGCGATGAATCCCCCGATATGAGCCATGTAGGCAACGCCGCCGGTATCCGCTGATACCGCGATGGACCCGATGCCGTTAAAGAACTGCAAGACGATCCAGAACCCGATCACCACCAGCGCAGGCATGGGAACCACGATGTATCCAAGCAGCACCGTAACCCGTCGTCTCGGGAACAGGAGCACGTACGCCCCGAGCACACCGGCGATTGCACCTGATGCTCCCAGGTTTGGAATGTCCGATCCCAGGCTGAATGCCAGCTGGGCAAAGGTTGCCGCAACGCCGCAGAGCAGGTAGAACAGGAGGTAGCGCAGGTGCCCGAACCGGTCTTCCACATTATCGCCAAATATCCAGAGGTACAGCATGTTGCCCCCGATATGAAGCCAGCCGCCATGCATGAACATGGAGGTGAAGATGGTCACAAAATCACCCGCAGGGTTGGCAAGGAACCGGGCGGGGACAAATGCCCAGGTCTCGATAAATGCATCCCCGCTGACTAATTCCACAAAGAAAACAAGGACGTTCAGGGCAACCAGGGCATACGTGACTGACGGGAACAGCTTTCGTGAACTATTGTCATCCCCGATCGGAAACATCGATGCACTCTCCCTGGCAGGAAAACCGCTCTGGATTATATTTTCCCGGCTGAGCCGGGCAGATGCAGAATATACGCGAGAATTGAGCCTTAAACCCATATTAACTATCCGGAATATGAGAGGAACAGGTGGGGGCAGATCCCCTCCTGACTGAAAAATCAAAAAACGGCTTTGTTGAAATACATATGAACGGGAGTTCACACCCGAACCATGAAAATCAATAAACCATGTAATTCAATGAGGGCTCCCCGCCTCAGGGCCTCTCTGAGGCACGGCGGGGCAGTGCGGTATTTTGCTTACAGGCACTGATCTGCCGCGGGGGGCGTCCCGTCGGGGCGGCGGGTTCATCACAAATAATTATGAGGAATAAACATTCAATTACTCACATCTTTTTAATTTTATTTCATGGGAAATCCTCACAATATTTATCTCAACACTCCTTTTGAGCTACGGCAGGTAATGTCTCCATCCCCGCCGCTGTGGCATCCCCCCGGGGCGATAATTCCAGAGAAGGTAATACAACACTATCGCAAAGCGCAGGGGCGGTTCGGGGGTACAGGCACGGTCCCCTCCGATAAAGGTGATTCACAATTTGTTTAAATCTCAGGGTTTCAACCGAGCCCAAAATAATCAGATCAGTCCATCTCGACAACGAAAGCAATCCTGACGACCGCACGATATTGCATGGACCACCAGCCATAAACGCAGTGTAGTGGGGTAGCAACAAACGGCGATAAAATGATTATTTTCAGATTTTGAATACGGCGGAGTGTCTGTTTCCTTTGAATTCAAGACTATTCAGAGCCTGTTTTTTTCAAAATCCCCTTTAAAAATCCATTGAACACCATATCTATCGAAGAACTGTCCATAGGTGCCAAAAGGCATCTCGTGCAAATCCTGGAACCATTCTTTTTTTGCTCCTTCTGCAAGCTCGTCGAACACGTTTTTCAATTCCTCATATGCATCACCGATAACAAAGATACTGAACATATTGCCTGGTATCGGCTCAAATGCCGGGGATGCCATCCAATCTGTAGCAGAAATCTCGATAGCGCCACTAACCAGGTGAGCGTTGATGATTCTGCTATGTTTTTCTGGCGGAAACTGATCCTTCATTGGAGTATCGCCAAGCTCAGTAAGCGTTAAGTCTCCTCCAAGACACTTTTGATAAAAGGTCATTGCTTCAGCACAATTTCCATCGAATAAAAGAAACGGAGTACAATGTAACATTATTTTTCACTCCTTTATTAACCAGCTCGCCACTTTCCTGACGGGCGTGGCAATCCTTCGCCACAAAAGGTCTTAATCATGTATCATTTTACGTTTTACCACAATTTGTATGTGGGATATCTGCGGGCATTGAGCCCTGATCCGCATGAACTATCCGGAAAATTAAAATGGCCGGTGATAAAACCTTCCTGAAGGAATAATTAAAAAATTGTAATCATTCCCTCTCGACAACGAAAGCAATTTTGACGACCGCACGATATTCCACAATCCGGTTATTCTCTACCTTCGCTGTCCATCGTTTCACATCAACACCCTTGATCTTCCGGATGGTCCGGGATGCTGCCTCCACGGCATTTCTCACGGCTGCCTCCCAGCTTTCCGGTGAGCCGCCAATCAATTCGACTACCTTGACGACGGACATGTGCTCCTGTTCATGGGTATCCTTCATTTCTGGTCATCTCCTGGTCAAACCCTTTGGGGTTTATGGGTGAGATGTCGTTGCAGGGTAATATGCATTTCGCTGAGTCTCACGCGATGGAAAGATGCACTGCTGCTCACATTATCTGATGCTATGAGAACTGGACATGCTTAACAAATGAGAGGAGGGGTATACCCTTTGCGTCTGACACGCTCAGATGATTACCTTCGATAGTGAAGGACGTTACCTGGCCGAGACGAGAAAGGTAGGTGCTCTCCTGCTCCATCACGCCCGGTGCACCGCAGTACATCTTCGTTGATCCAATCCCACTGATCGAGAGCGATGTCCCCGTGCTGGTGTAGTGGGCAAAGTAGATGTTGCACCCGGCTGAACCGGAGACCCGCCCGTCCTCACTGAAAACGGCGGTTAACGTTGTACCGGCAATGACTGATGAGACCGAATCTCCCGAGTGGAAGGATTCCAGCGTCCAGTTTGTCCCTACAAGGGGTTCCGTCACCGGCGGGAGTATTTTATTAAACGAGAGTACCGGGGTGCCCTTTGCATCCGACAGGGTCAGACGGTCACCATCGACAGTCACGGTCGTTGCCTGGCCGAGAAGCGACAGGTAGGTGCTTTCCTGTTCCATCACCCCCGGTGTCGTGCAGTACATCTCCGTTGAACCTGCCTGGCCGATCGTGATCCCCGTTCCTTTCATCTCATAGGAGGCAAAATAGTGGTTGCACCCGGCGGTGCCGGTGATACGCCCATCATCGCCGAATGCAAGGGTGACCGTAGTCCCGTTCAGGACCTGTACCGGGGTGCCATCATGCACGTAACCAGTCAGGGTCCATCCGGTCCCGTTCAGCTGTACTCCGGGAGGTGCCTGCCCGGTGCATCCTGCTGCAAGGATGAGAGAGATGAGGAGCAGGGCTCCCGCAAGAGCAGGAAGTACAGGTATCCGTAAAACCTTTCCTGTGTGTCGCATGCAGGCTTATGGAACCCGGAAAGTAATAAATGACCCCTTGACTACAAAAAAATTCGCAGTATCGTAGGGCTCTCATGAAACGGGAGGCAATCAGGGGTTAGTGCGATTCAAATTTTTCTATCAGGGCTTATCTTCCGTTTCACGGGGGGAGAGGTGAGTGGAATTACGCAAAAGGTCCCCTGTTTTTTTCAGGATGGGGCACCTGCCTGATGGGGGCGGACTGCTCGTGTTCCACACAGGGCGATGGATTCACTATAAATAATACCACCTTCCAGAAGGAATACGTGATCCAAGGGGGCAGAGCTGCTGTGAAACGACACATTATCAGCATCGATGAGGAGAAGTGCACGGGATGCGGGCAATGCATACCGGATTGCCCGGAAGGAGCGCTCCAGGTCATTGACGGAAAAGCACGTCTGGTGGGCGACCTGTTCTGTGACGGGCTCGGGGCGTGTACCGGGACCTGCCCGGAAGGGGCGATCAGCGTTGTTGAGCGTGAGGCCGTTCCGTATGACGAACCGGCGGTAATGGAAAACATTGTACGGCAGGGAGGTGCGGTCATCAAAGCGCACCTCGAACACCTGCTCCGCCACGGGCAGCGGGACCTGTACAACCAGGCGATTGAATACCTGATAGAACACACCATGATGATCCCCGACCACGATAATTCAGCATCCCCGATACCCCGCCAGGTGCGTTCCGGCGGGAATCCTTTTGCCGGGTGCCCGGGTATGGCCGGCCGAACCTTCGCCCGGCACCGGCCTGCCGTGAGTGAGGAGGCACAACCGGCGACAGGATCAGAACTTCGCCATTGGCCGGTCCAGCTCAGGCTCGTGCATCCCCAGGCCCCGTATTTTGATAACGCTGACCTCCTCATCTCTGCAGACTGTGTCCCGTTTGCCTACGCGGACTTTCATAAGGACTTCCTGCGGGATAAGAGCGTGATCATGTTCTGCCCGAAACTGGACCAGGACATCGATGAGTATATAGCAAAACTTGCAGACATTTTCTCCTCTCATACTATCAGGTCGATCACGGTCCTTCATATGGAGGTGCCGTGCTGCGGCGGGGTGAGCTACGTGGTGAATAAAGCCCTGGAAAAATCAGGGAAGAAGATTCCGGTAACGGACACGATTATCACGATTGATGGGAATGTCGGGTGAAAGGTTCAGATGCTGCTTAGGTAAAAACAGGTATCACGGGTTCGGTACTCCTGATACCTTCCCCTGGTGCTATGATCCATGGTACCGAATTTACTCAGAAGGTCTTATTCAGGTTAATAACAACAAAAAGCCCTCAGAATACATTCCTCAACAGAAAATTATCGACCCGGAATTGTTGAATGTTGGATGGAAAGTATGGGTTACCGTGGCGGATTCTGCCCGGGATTTGCCAGGGCGAGTGTCAGGGCCACCCGGATATCCGTGTCATTAAAGGGCTTGACGATAAATCCATCCGGTTGGACCATCTTTGCACGTTCAAGATCTTCTTCCCTTGAAGACGCGGTGAGGAAAATGACCGGTAGCTGAAACAGTTTTTTAATCATTGCTGCTGCGTCGATCCCGTCGGTATTACCCTTAAGGTTGATATCCATGAGAACAATATCAGGTTTCTTTTCCCTGGCACAGACAATTGCGTCCTCTGCAGTCGCTGCTTTTGCACATACGGTATATCCAAGGGTGTTCAGACGCCATTCGAGCACCTGCTGGATTATCTCATCATCTTCGACAACAAGTACGTTTTTCTTCATGAAAAAATTCTCCGGATATCTCTCGTAGTTAGGTGGTCGGGTATACCTATTTAAACGTAATGAGAACCGGAAATGTTATCCCTCCGACCTGCAGCTCTTACACCATTCTTCAGGAGGAAATTGAGTGAAAAAAATGGTTTTACCTGCAGGCAGTGCAGGCATCGGGTCTGGGAGCTGCGCAGCCAGGGAAAGATAGCATGGATTTTTGATTGGCATGATCGCGTCAACCGGCAACACATGCTGTGCCATTAAAGCACATACCAGATCCACAGGTGCAGACCTTGATCTGATGACTGTTTCCGGGTGCACATCCACAGGCTCCCATCAGGCAGAGGTCCGGGAAATCCTTCACTGAATTGCAGCACAGCCTCGTGGTGACCGTGCCTCCCGACCGCAGGCATACCTGCTCCTGTTCTGACATGCCGGAGAGTGTTTCAGAGAGTACTGCAATCACGGGTTTCAGCTTGTACTGGTCAGATCCTGTCCTGATGACCGACTTCTCCACATTAAAGTCAAGGGTGAGCTTCAGGGTCTCGTTCGGTGTAAGGACAAATCCCCGGTTCAGTTTAAGCACCCCGCTGGGGACTTCAAGAGGGTGCTCAGTGCCGTCGACCGTGATGGTCCCTGAATCGATTTTCAGCCGGATCTGGGTATACCTGCCCGCGTCCATGGACTTCTGGCCAATCACTTCACTTATGTCGGTGAGCTGTATCAGGTCAACCGTCCGGGGCTGGCTGACAACAACGGTCCAGCCTGCCGTATCTGTATCATCCGATTCTGTTGCGTCCATCTCCTCATCAGTTTCCGTGGCATTCTGATTCGCCGATGCCCGGTGGACGCTCACCTCGCCGATGTTCAGGCCAAGGTAGGTGATCGTGCCAATCCCGGTAGTCTTCGGGGCATCCTTGACCGCTATGACAAGGGTTGATTGTCCGACCGGGGCGCTGACGCATCCTGCCATGATGACAGATGCAAGGACTGCAAGAACCAATGCACAATACATGAATTTCATAACATGGAGTCACCTCATGTACCTGAATACTGGCATTCCCTGCTTAAATAGTGAATCACGTATCCGGGTGGAGTGTAAGAACGGTCCTTTCCTGGACCAGAACCACGGTGCGATCTGTTTTTTTGGATACTTCATTTTTCATTTCACAGAATGAAAAATGTGCATACTTATTTATCGGCAGGTGATGGTGGTTGAACGTACTACAGGGAGACTTCGTACCATGCCATACATTACCGTCGGAAAGGAAAATTCAGGGAATATCGATCTCTATTACGAGGACCACGGTACAGGGATGCCGGTCGTCCTTATCCACGGGTGGCCACTCTCCGGGGCATCGTGGGAGAAGCAGGTACCGGTCCTGCTGGAGGCAGGCTACCGGGTTATCACGTACGACCGCCGAGGGTTCGGGTGGTCGGCCCGCCCGGCCTCGGGATATGACTATGACACCTTTGCCAGCGACCTCGACATGCTCATGTGCGAACTTGACCTCGGGGATGCAACCCTCGTCGGTTTCTCCATGGGGGGCGGCGAGGTCGCCCGGTACATCGGAACGTTCGGGTCCCAAAGGGTCAGGGGTATTGCCTTCATCTCGGCGATCCCGCCGTTTCTGCTGAAAACCGATGACAATCCCGAGGGGGTCGACGGGAGCGTCTTTGACGGGATGCGGAGGGGAATCGTTGATGACCGCCCGGGATTTCTCGCCAGGTTCTTCCAGGACTTCTACAACGTGGACAAGTTCGGGGGCACCCGGATCAGCGACCCGGCGGTCCAGCTCAGCTGGAAGGTGGGAGCAGGGGCTTCGCCAGCCGCGACCCTGGCCTCCATAGGGTCATGGCTGACCGACTTCCGCGACAACCTGTCCCTGATTAAAGTGCCAACCCTCGTCCTGCACGGCGACGCGGACAGGATTGTCCCGTTCGAGGCCTCGGGAAAGCGCACCCACGAATTGATCGAAGGCAGCCGCCTCGTCGTCATCAAAGGCGGGCCGCACGGCCTGAACTGGACCCATGCTGCCGAGCTCAACCATGCCCTTCTGGACTTCCTTAAAGTCGTGTCGGCGGCGGGGAGACCTGCCCCTACAAAGAAGGCGGGGAAGAGAAGGCACTGAAACACAGTCATAGGCTTTTTGCGATAACCGACTCTGGATTGAACAGCGTTAGAGCGGACCGGTTTCCGGCACGATCTCCCGGTGATCCGGTTCAGGTCCCGGTTATCCATGGCAAGCCGACAGGATCGTCCCTTTTTCAGCTCGGGGGAAAACTCACGGACGAATCGATGGCAGTCGGCTTGTTATTGTGAGAGGCAACGGCATAACCGGACCCAGGAAGCAGAGCGAGTCCATTCCCTTTCCGGATTTTCCTCAAACCCGGACCAGCATTAACTGATACCCGGAGGTGAGCATGACGGGATTTTTATTTTTTACCTGGCTCTGTTAAAACAGGCATGAACATGAGTGGTTCTCACCCAACCATGAAAATCAGTAAACCCTATAATTTTATGAGGGCTCCCCGCCTCAGGGCCTCTCCGAGGCACGGCGGGGCAGTGCGGTGTTTACAAATATGCTTATAGACACTGATGTGAGTAATGGATTGTTTATTCATTCCTCATAATTATTTGAATCCCCTCCGGGGCGATAATCCCAGAGAAGGTACTACAACACCATCACAAAGCGCGTGGACAGTTCGGGGGAACAGGCACCATCCCCCCCGATAACAGGTGATTCGCAAATTATTGAAATCTCAGGGTTTCAACAGAGCTTTTTTCCCGGCACGTCCTTCATTTTCCCTGATTCTTGCTTTGACTATTTTTTCAACAAGAGCCGGAAGGAGCGGGTGTCCGGGAGTAAAGTGAATGGTTGTCCCGGAAATATCGTAGTCTTTCAGTTCGTCTTTGAATGTTTCCAGGACCAGCCTGCTCACAACAATGAAACTGCAATAGCTGCCCCGTGCGACAAAGTGCACCAATGGCCCGTGATATTTGTAAGTCGGGATCTGGTAACTAATCGTCTCTTCAGCTTCCGGTGCAGCAGCCTTGATCGTCATGCGAAGCTGTTCAAGAACGGCCTGAACTTCCGGCGCGACGGCCGCGAGGTACTCATCCACCGTTTTTGCAGGTGTTTTGCCCGGGTCCTTTTTCATGGTAGTTACCTTATTTTTTGCTTTCCCGGAGGGCAGGATATATTTTTTCAGGGCCGGTGAGGTGAATTTCCAGCTGTCACTATGCTTTTCCGAAGCTCCGTGCGACGAACCATATTCCGACAAGGATCAGGAACCCGGCACCGATATAAGGCCAGAAGTTCTGGGGGGCCCAGACCATACTGATTCCAAGGATAATGAAAAATATCCCAAGAAGTGCCGGCATCCAGCGGGACCCGTGGGGCATTCTTCGGGCAGCATCACCTTCAGGATATTCTTCATGTTTCAGGGCCGCAGACCCGACAAACCCGAGTCCAAGACCCATCATCAGGCCCGGCGCAGCATAACCGGCGAGCAGGCCGATACCAAGCCCGATGAATAACCCGGCAGGGATCAGGAGACCGCTATGGTGACGGCTGTGATACTCTTTTCCCTCTTCTGTTGTCATACGGTCGCCGTTTGTTCTGCGGGGGTAATAAATGTATGGGGATTTTTCGGAAAACGGGAATATCCCGGTCAGGGTGAACGGGAATGGCGATGATCTCAGGAGGCTTTTATCCGGTTGATCTGTTCAAAAAAATGATGCTTTAACAAAAATTCTTTTACTGCATCAATGCCTTTTTCAAGGTAGATTACGGCAACCAGCATCTCGAACCGGTCAGCCAGTATGACCGTTGTCGGCTGGTCCCATTTCTGTTGCTTCCGTTCATCGGGACCCCAGAGAATGTAGTTCTGCAGGTGAAGGCAGTTTTTGGCAAAAAACTGGAGGTTTTCATTATTTCCATACCCTTGCCGGAAATCGTCAATCTGCTGCGCAGTGTACCGGTCTTTTGTGGCAAAATTATCGATTATCACAAAGTCCAGGATGAAATCCCCGATGGTTTCCAGGCTTTTGTCAACATGGATGGTGCCCAGTTGTTCAAATCCGACGGGTTCATTGAGGAGGGCATTGCTTATGATTGCACTGATAAGACGTTCCTTATTCCTCACGGGGTAGCCGAGGAGGTAACGTTCCACGGGATAACATATTTTGTCCAGATAGGGATCCGAACCCTCTGCATCTTCCCGGGATGATCCGGTGCTGGTTGCCATATACACAGCAAGAGTATCGCTCAGGACATAAGGGTTATCGATCAGTCGAAAGCAAAAGCTTACAGAAGAAGAATGAATAATCTCATCAGAATTCCAGGAATGATACCCGATTTATAACAAATTTTTTATACTTTCGACAGGCTCAATAACCTTATGATACCGGAGGATTCTGACTCCGAAGATCACCCGGCAGTGAATCCCCGGCGGAAAGGAAAAAACGCGACACCGGCAAAAAAACGACCAGCCCGTAAAAAAAAGATACCCGGACCGTGTGTTCCCCGGCCTGAAGATATTCCCGATGATGTAAAATGTACCTATCCTGAGTGGCAGAAATACCTTGAGCAGTATCCCATGATTAATTCCATACAGCGGGAAGATTTCCCGGATCACGGGATAAGTTTTGTCTATGTGGCACATTTTTATCACACGAAGGATAAGGCGGAGGAAAGTTCCCACTCCCAGGAACAGTTCGAACATTTTTTCAGGGATATCGGGTATGAATATGATTATTCCGGGAATTTTGAGTCCCGGTGGTTTGAGGGCATCGGGGTAAAAATCTGCTGACCGGACTCTGAACAGACCTTCCTGCCCCGCCTTGCCCCGGAGGGGCCCTGAGGCGGGTCACCATCATATACTTCTATGATTTTCAGGAAAACCACGAAACTGATTCCGGGTCATTTAGCCGAAATTTTTCCTTTATTGCTGTCAGGCCTACCCATTGTCCTTCCTCACCCGGGGGTACCTTTCCGGATTACCGTAGCCATGCTTCCCGTTTGCCATGCTATGGCTCCCTGAATAGTTAAAAATGACATGATTAAATACCCACTTGCACCCAACGATCTGTGAACAGCGGCAGGCCTGACAGGTATGACGGGGGAAAGGATGGGCAGGGAACCGGAGGACTTTCGGAAATGGTTTGAATTATTATCCCGGACGTTCGAGGAACTTAATAATTTTCCTCCCGATGGTGATCTTTACCAATTCACAGGAGCGACCCTCAGGCACCTTGTGCCGGAAAGGACCATTATTCTTGTCAATACGTTTAATCAGGATGCAAAGACCATCACCCTGCACGCGGTTGAAGGGCTGGGGTCACGGCAGCCTGAAATCGAGAAAATTCTTTGCCGCCCCCTTAAAGGACTGACATTACCTGTTCCCGACCAGGTACTGTCTGAAATGATCAACGGGGAATGCAATGAGATACCGGGGGGGTTGACCGACCTGTCCTTCGGGTTGCTGCCGCACAAGACCTGCGAGAAAATTGAGACGCTGCCTTTCTTTGGAAAGGTATACGGAACCGGCATCAGCTGGAAGGGAGGACTCAAGGGTGCAGCCATATTCATCCTCCCCACGGGGACAGGGCTTGAAAACCAGGACCTGATAACGTTCTTCATCCGCCAGGTCGCCGGGTTTCTAAGCCGCAGAGATGCCGAGGCGGCCCTGAGAGAGAGCGAAGAGAAATTTTCCGCGGCGTTCCATTCCAGTGCAGCCCTGATGGCAATCTCGACAAAACATGACGGAAAACTGATTGATGTAAATGAAGCGTTCCTTGACACGCTGGGTTTCACCCGGGACGAGGTGATCGGGAAACGGGTGCTTGAACTTAACATTTATCACCAGCCATCTGACCGGGAGAATGCCCTCCGCGTGCTGGAGGAGAGGGGCACGGCGAGGAACCTTGAGGTCCCGGTTCGGACAAAGGACGGCTCGGTCCAGTACGGGTTGTTTGCCATGGATAACATCAGGATCGGTGAAGTCCCCTGCCTGCTGACAACGATGGTGGATATCACCGAACAAAAAATACTCGAAAAAGAGATGGAGTTCCATGAGCAGGAAGTCATGCAGTTCTCACGGTCGCTTGACATGGCCATACGGAAACTTAACCTCCTGTCCAGCATCACCAGGCATGATATCAACAACCAGCTGACGGTGCTGATGGGATATCTTGAGATACTTGAGTTGAAGCAGCCTGACACCTCGTTTGAAGAGTATTTCCGGAAGGCTGCAACCGCTGCTCAGCGGATCTCCACCATGATCCAGTTCACCAAGACCTACGAGAGCATCGGTGTCATGGCCCCCGTCTGGCAGGATATCCACATACTTGCAAACATTGCAGCAAAGGAGGCACCGCTCGGGAAAGTCATACTGAAAAACGATCTTCCTGCAGGTACAGAAGTGTACGCCGATCAGCTGATTGTAAAGGTGTTTTACAACCTGATGGATAATGCGGTGCGATATGGCGGTAAGATAACGACCATCCGGTTGCGTGTCGACTGGCGGGATGCCGGTCCTGTCATCGTGTGCGAGGATGACGGATATGGCATCCCGGCAGATGAAAAGGAGAGAATTTTCGAACGAGGGTTTGGAAAGAATACCGGTCTCGGGCTCTTCCTCACCCGTGAAATCCTTGGTATCACCGGCATCACTGTCCACGAGGCGGGAAAACCGGGTACAGGGGCATGCTTTGAGATCACGGTGCCGGAAGAAGCATACCGCGCCACAGGAATGCACTAGACCTGCTGCACCAGGGACAACTTCCCGTGTCACTTCCTGCTGCCGGGGTTTCCCGCCAGTTGCTTCGTCAGACCAGAATGATATTTGTTCAGGTTTTGATAGTTCAGGGCAGGGCTGGCAGGCCGGGCTATGCGATAATTTTTTCGCAGATTTTTTCATGCATAAGATATTGTGTATGAAGTCAGGACAGATCGGGCAGGTTCATAGTATCCCGTAAGACCGGGTAATGCCGCATTATCGCAAGGGGGGGCACCTTCATGGTGGTGGGAAACCCCCGGGAAGGTATTCATTGAAAAATAGAAGAAATTCTTTGAACCAGCTCCGTAAGAGGGCTGATTGCGGTGGTTGTTGCCGTTTAACGCCTTTTTATAGTGTTTCCAGGAAACGGATACTCCTGAGGACACCGTCAAAGGACTTCACCTCAATCACGGAACTGGCATGGTTGCGCCTCAGTGCTTTCATCACCGGGGCAAAATCTATCGTGCCCTCCCCGACGGGGCTGTGGGTATCTCTTCTGCCGTCATTATCGTGGATATGCATATGGGAAAACCGGGTCTGCAGGAATTCCGGCAGGCAGTGATTGATGTGTGCATGGCCGGTATCGAGGGCAAACCCGCATCCTTCAATTTGGTCGAGATCTGCAGGAGTGCGAAGGTTGAAAAAATTCATGTCCCCCATGTTTTCGAACCAGAAGGTCAGCGAGAGTTCCCGTGCGGCGGTGCAGAGCTCGTGCAGGGACTTTATGAACTGCCGGCCGGCCTGCACACGCTCCTGTTCCCAGGCAAAATATCCCGGGTGCATGACGACGCCTGCACCAACCTCAGCTGCAACCGAGAAGCAATCGGTCATGACCTGTACACTCGCCGTGCGGATGGCTTCAAAGAGCGAGGCTATGTTCATCCCGTGGTAGGGTGCATGGAAAACAAAATCTGCAGAATAACACCCGAACAGCGAGGCATCGTGCACAAAATGGGGGCCTTCGTCCACCACCTCGATCAGGTTTGTGATGGCAGAAAGCCGGTCCAGTGCTTCAGGGAGCGGCCGGTCGAGAAGACAATATGTTGAGATGCCAACCATCACCAGCGATTGAGTATGAGGGAATATAATAATGCCGGAAACGGCAGCTGGTGAGGGATTTCCGGATGAAAGCTCCTTGATTTACTACAAGGTGACAATTAAAAAATTCGGGAAGTATTATCTTCGGGCACACCCGAAAGAAGATTCAATACAAAACGGTGATGTTGGGCAGTCCGTGACAGCAGACAACCTGCTGTGCCGTGATTTCCGGCATGATATCTACGAGGATCCCCTGGAGGCCGTCAGGACAGGGTCGGCGAACATAATACGGTGAAGAGAATGAAAAAAGAGGACAGAAGAACGAGGGCTGGTGGTTCATCCCTGTGAAGAAAAACGTGATAATCCTTATCGCCATCGTCTTTGCCGTTGCCATGGCACTCACCGTGCTCGCGGGGACGGGTTACGGCCGGACTGGTATGGCAAATTCATCGCTCCCGGAAACGATGGAGCCGGTCACCGCCGCGTACTCGCCGTTCGAGTCATCGGGGTTGTTCCTGGTGGCCCTTGACCGGCAGTCCTTCGCACGGAACGGCCTTAACCTGACCCTGTACCGGAGCGACTCCGGGGCGGCAGCACTGGATGACATGCTCAATGGCAAAGCAGATCTTGCCGTGAGCGTCTCCGAGTTCCCGTTTGTCCAGGGGATATTCCAAGGCGCACCGGCCTATGCGGTCGCGAGCATCGACAGGACCGAGTACATCTATATCGTCGCGAGGAAGGACCGGGGGATCGTGGATCCCTCGGACCTGCGGGGAAAACGAGTCGGGACGGTCGCGGGATCCATCGCTGAGTTTTACCTGGGGCGTTTCCTTACCCTCCACGGCCTCTCGATGCAGGAGATCCATTACGCGAGCGTGAAGACACCCCCGGAGACCGCGGAGGCGGTCGTGAATGGATCTCTCGATGCGGCCGTCCTCGCCCAGCCGTACGCGGATCTGGCAAAGAACCGCCTGGGCGGGAACGCCACCTTCTGGCCGGCGCAGAGCAGTCAGCCGCTCTATGCACTCGTTGTCTCGACCGACGGGTGGATTACCGGGCACCCGGATCAGACCACGCGTTTCCTCAGGTCCCTGTCAGAAGCCGAAGAATTCATCCATACTCACCCTGCCGAGGCGCAGGGAATCATACGGCAGCGGCTGAACCTCAGCCCGGAGTACATGCCGGTCGTCTGGCAACAGAACCAGTTCGGTCTCACGCTCGACCAGTCGCTCGTCGCGGCGATGGAGGACGAAGCCCGGTGGATGATTGCAAACAACATGACGAACGCAACCGCGGTGCCGGACTTCCGGAAGTTCATCTATACGGATGGGCTTGAAGCTGTGAGGCCCAACTCGGTGAATATCATCCGGTGAGGTGTGAAAGGGGTACGCATATCATGGAGGAGAGGGCCGCTGTGAGTCCGCAGTGGCAACGTGAGGCAAAAAAAACACCGGGAGTCGGACAGAATATCAAATACAACCCGTCACCACAACCGGAGCGACATCCTGTGAAAGGATTCTCATAATTCCGATCGTTGCTGTTGCAGCGATTGCCGATGATCGCTGCGGCGGGTTTGCCTGCTTTCCGCGGCACCCATGCCGGATATGCCGGGCTCCGGCACCAGTGCGTTATGGGAAAACCTGTGGCGTTCAGTTTCACATCTTCGACTGGTCCTTTGGCTTTGCTGTGCCGTGGACACCCCGCCCTTTACTACCAAGGCCGAGCATCGGGTCCCGCTTCTTTTTCCTGTGCTCTTCGGCCGGCTCTGTCACCGGGACCTTGTCAAGGAAACATTCGACCGGGTCCCGTCCGCCGGCGCAGGTCCGGTCCTTAAACTCCCCGCACTCCTCGCAGGTCGGCACCTGGGTTGGCAGCAGCGAGGGGAAATGGTTCTTCCAGAGCGTAGCGTCGATCTTTCCCGCTTCTAAGAAACGCTGGATATGCCGTGCCGTATATTTCATACTGGTATGTGGGCTGTGCGGGGATTTATAGGATGAGGAGGGGGCGACCTCATACCGGTTTCCCTGCCGGTTCCGGGCGGCAGGTTTTATTTTCTGCCACCGGTAAAACGGTATGACCCGACGGGCACCAGTATCTCGAACCGGGCTCCTCTTCCAGGTTCTCCGGTCTCTTTTACGGTACTACCCGTGACGGATAAGATCTCATGGGCGAGAAACAGCCCGAGGCCGGTATGTTTTCCATAATCCTTCGAAAAAATTTTTTCTTTCTCGTCTGCAGGTATGCCAACCCCGTTGTCCTCCCAGAAAATGACCAGCCCCTCCGGGACTTCACGTGCAAAAACCGTGATTGTACTGACCTTCTTCCCGTGTCTTACTGCATTGTCGAGAAGGTTGTAAAAGACCTTCTCAAGGATTGGGTCTGCGAAGATCTCAATGTGAGGCAAATCCACATGAAGTGCCAGTGCCGGAGGGATCTGCAACCTGGATATGACCTGGTCCAGGGCATGCCATTTCGGTTCATGAGACCCAAGGTCCTGGTACACCCGGGTGAACTCGATCTGCTCCTTTATAGCCATCACCGCTGATTCCAGTTTTCCGATATTTGCTGCCATGGCTGGATCCTGAGACTTTGCCTTTACGTGCTCAAGGTTCCCCAGCAGGACAGAGACCTTGTTGAGGATATCGTGACGGGTGATGCTGGAAAGGAGGTGGAGCTTCCTGTTGGCTTCCTTGAGTGTTTCTTTTACATAGGCAAGCTCATTATACTTTACCCGCAATTCCTCCTCGGTCTTTGCGAGTTGCTCCCAGGCAGCCCGCAGCCGGGTTTCATTACACTTGCGGTCGGTGATATCGAGGGCAGTGAACATGACCCCTGCCCGGATATCGGACGGGTCCAGCGGGGTGGAACTCAGCAGGATGTCACGTATAGTGCCCTCCTTGCGCATCCAGCGTGTTTCGACCGTCCCGGTCCCGCGTTCCCGTATCATGGAATATTTTACTGTTCCTACGTACTCGGAATCTTCATCGGTCGGGTAGAGGATTCGGGCATTTTTACCTACCAGCTCCTCACCTGTATACCCGGTCATTTCACTGATACGGTCATTCACGCGTATGATGATCCGGTCCGATACAAGCCCGATACCCACGGGTGCAGCACGGAATATACTGGCCAGTGATGCCTCGCTTTCGCGGAGCGCCTCTTCAGAGCGTTTCTCTTCGGTGATATCACGGCCGACCGACTGGTACTCTTTAAGGGCCCCGTTCTCGTCAAAAATTGCACGGTCGCTCCAACGCTGCCAGCGTGTCCGGCCATCGGCAAGCAGGATCCGGTGGGTAATAACGGCAGTGGGGTAGTCCTTTGTCAGGGACGCGAAATGTTTTTTTACCTGGCTTTGATCTTCTGCCGGGATGCGGGGCACAAATTTTTTTCCGATGATCTCATCCCGGGTTTTGTTGAAATACCGGCAGTATGCGTCGTTGACAAAGACGTGGGTGCCATCAGGGAGGAAGCGGGAGATGAATTCTGTCTGGTCCTCAACGACATTCCGGTAGCGCTGTTCGCTTGCTTCAAGCATTTTATTCTGGATATTCAGGGCCGCTTCACTGGTTTTTGCCTGCTCAAACGCCGCCTCCATGTGTTCGTATGCTGCCCGTAACTCCTCCTCTTTTTTCCGGATCGAAGTAACGTCCTGGAGTGTCTCAACAGCCCCGGTAATTTTCCCGGAGGGATCGTGAAGGGGGGCTGCAGTGAAAAATAACCAGGTTCCACCTCTCATGGCAGGGAAGTAATCCGTTGCCACAAAGTTATCGGTGAAAACCGGGGATTCTGCCTTTTTTCCGGCATACCAGCGGGTTATCCCATCGGTGTTCCCGTCTACGATAAGATCGGCAAGGCACGGGCGCTGTGAAGGATAAAAAGCCCTCCAGTGGTCTGAAGTACCAACAATTCCGGATGCGGTAATGCCGCTGTATTCTTCAAGAGCCCGGTTCCAGAAAATAACACGGTGACTGTTATCGATGACGAACTCCGGGATGGGCGAACCCTGTACGAGGTCCAGCATGGTCTTTTGCGCGATCTTGATCTGGATGGCCTGGCGGATCTTGTGGGCAAGTTCGACAAACTGTGCTTTCGGGTCACCTCCCTTCTGGAGGTAGAAGTCAGCACCGCTGTTGAGCGCCTCAATAACCACCTCCTCTCTTCCCTTACCGGTAAAAATGATAAAAGGTACAATATTTCCTTTTGAACGGACAGTCTTTAAAAAGGCAATACCGTCCATGACCGGCATCTGGTAATCGGATATGATACAATCGTAAGAAGTCCTGGTCAGGATATCGAGTGCTGCCGAAGCGGAAGTGACCGTATCGACCCGGAAATCGCCTGTTCTCTCAAGAAAAATTTTGGCGAGTTCGAGCAGCATTGGTTCGTCATCGACATACAGGACTGAGAACATAGCTGTGTTTATTCTAAATAGTACTTCAGGGGGGGAAAACTGATATATATTTCGCAATCGGGGGATTCCGGGCACTAAAAAACCTGCGATGGAGTTGATCATTATTTTCATGACCATTTCAATCAACCAGACAGGGTATCCGTGAAATGTACCTCAGTAAAGAACAGTGAGCCGTGAGGGCCGATATATCCATGATGATTACGAAGATAAGATGAACCCTCGTTTATAGACTGGTAATTTTCTTCTGGTCAAAGGGGATTCCATCTTTTTCACGGGAGTCCTGGGATTGGGAAAATGCCCTGATTGCTTCGATGAATGCCGGGCCGTACTTTTCCAGTTTATGGTCTCCCACTCCCCCGATATTCCTGAAACTGCCGTTATCCCGGGGCTGCACACGGGCCATCTCCCGCAGGCTCCTGTCATGAAAGATGACATACGGGGGAACATGTTCCCGGTCTGCAATGGATTTCCGGAGATTTTTCAGCAGCAGAAATAATTTCTCATCGCAGGGTATCGTCTCATCGCTTTTCCCGGGGGCTGGCTTCTGTCCTTTGTGTTCGGGGACCGAGAGCATTACACGGGTCTGCCCGTTCAGCACGGTCGTACTCTTCCGGGAAAGACAGATGACCGGATAGATATCCCCCTCACGCGAAAGGTAATCCTGCCGGATGAGTTCATGTATCCAGGTCCTGAACTGCTGTTTACTGTGGGGTTTGCCTGAATTGTAGGAAGGGAGCGTATCGAGCTGGTAACTCCTGATCTTTGCACTTTTCGAGCCGGTCAGGACATCGGTGATAAGTTCCACCCCGAAATGAGAGGGTAACTGCCTGATACATTCGATGATTGTCCGTGCGGTTTCCGTTGCATCGGCCAGCTCCCGGGGGTTGTCACAATTATCACATGATCCACAGTTCGTTTCCGGATACTCCTCTCCGAAATACCTGAGCAGGTACCTTCTCCGGCAGGTCGTCGACTCGCAGTAATCGGTCATATCCTGCAGCTTGCGGACCGCGAGCAGGGTATGTCGTTCGCCGGACCTGTCGCTTTCCAGGAGAGCCCTTACCCTGGCAACATCCGCACGACTGTAGAAAAGGATGCATTCCCCGGGCAGGCCGTCACGCCCGGCGCGCCCGGTCTCCTGGTAATAGGACTCGATGCTCTTGGGTATGTCGTAATGGATGACATAGCGTATATCCGGTTTGTCGATACCCATCCCGAAGGCGACCGTAGCGCAGATAATGTTTACATTGTCGTGGATAAAATCGTCCTGGACCTTCTCTCTCACCGGTTTTGAGAGCCCGGCATGGTAGGCAAGGGCATGATACCCCCGTTTGCGGAGATCTTCTGCCAGCTCTTCTGTCTCCTTCTTGCTCAGGCAGTACACGATCCCGGAATCATGCCGGTGCTGCCCGGCAATACCCGCCAGGGTCACCAGGGAATTTTTCTTCGGGATGACCCGGTACTGGAGGTTCCGGCGGTTGAAGCTGCCAACAAATTCCTGCAAACCGGAAAGGCCCAGCTGCTGGCGGATATCGTTCCGTACCTGGGGAATGGCAGTGGCGGTCAATGCTATCAGGGGAGTGTCCGGGAACTGTTTTTTCAGGACCGCCAGCTGGCGGTACTCAGGGCGGAAGTCATGGCCCCATTCCGATATGCAGTGTGCTTCGTCAATGGCAACAAGGCGGACCCGGGAACCCCGGAGCGAATCCAGGAAATGGGGCTGCACGCACCGTTCCGGGGAGATGAAAAGGAGCCGCAGGGTATTGTTTTTCAGCCCGGTTTCGATCGCTCCCCGTTCACGGTACTGCATCGCGGAGGTGTAGGCTGCGGCAGGAATGCCCCGTGCATTGAGGTCATCCACCTGGTCTTTCATCAGGGAGATCAGGGGAGAGATCACCAGCGTCAGGTCGCCAAACCAGAGGGCGGGTAACTGGTAACAGAGGGATTTTCCCCCGCCCGTAGCCATGACCGCGAGGACATCGTTTCCCTCGATGACCGATGCGATGATCTCCTTCTGGTGCGGTAAAAAAGAGCTATAGCCCCAGTATTTTTTTAACAGGTCATCGATTGAATCCATGCAACGCTTCCCGAAATAGTACTGTACCTGTGACGGGAGACTATTTATCGGGTTTCTCGGAAAGGCTCTGGTGAAAACTTCCTTTTAATGTATGAAGATCCGGATTGCCACGGATTTCACGAATATCCTGGAGGTATGTGTTAGTGGCGGGGGTAAAGCCACGATATCCTGATAAACTGACGATTTCCCGGGTACAAAGAAAATCCCGATCTTACATGAATAACGGATATCCAGATTGCCATGGATGTCATAAATATCATGAGGAGATTCAATAGTGGCGGGGACGAAGCCCCGGGATAGTGATGGATAACGATTCCACGGAGCCGATTATCTCAAGGGCTCTTACATTTTTCCTGATATCGGTGTCGTTGTGCCGGGAAAGAGGGAGAGATATTTATAGAGGATACCTGAAGAATAGAGAGAACAGGGGGAGAGAAGGAATGGTAATGAGGAAAGGTTTTCTTACGGTGGTGAATCAGCAGTGAAGCTTATGCATGAGGCCCTGTCCGGATACGTTGCCGGACCTCCGGGTAAGATCCTGGACATGACCTATCCTTATAACGAGAATACCCTCTACTGGCCGAATGCATCGCCGTTCATACTGACGCCGGAGTTCCACGGGATGAAAGAACGGGGTTACTGGTATGCCGCCAACTTTTTTGCCGCTTCCGAACACGGCGGGACCCATGCTGACGCGCCGCTTCACTTCGCACAGAACGGACGCACTATTGACCAGATCCCCCTGGCGGAGTGGATTGGACCGGCGGTGAAGATCGACACACGGGAACAGTGCGCCCGCGACCGGGATTACCTCCTGTCCGTGGAGGACATTACAACCTGGGAGGAAAAATACGGGCGGATTCCGGCGGGAGCATGGGTGATCATGTACACCGGGATAGGCACGCAGTTTTATCCCGACCCGAAGAAGGTCCTGGGAACGGATAAGAAAGGTGAGCCCGCATTTCCTGAACTGAGTTTTCCGGCATTTTCCCGTGAATCGGCAGAGTTCCTGACACAGGAACGGGACATCAGGGGCATTGGCATCGATACCCCGAGCATGGATTACGGGAGGTCGCAGGACTTCTGGGTCCACCGCGTGATTTGCGGTGCCGGTAAACTGGGACTGGAGAATATCGCCAGCCTGGACAAGCTCCCCGATACGGGCGCAACACTCTACGTTATTCCCCTGTTGATCAAAGGTGGGACGGGAGCGCCGGCCCGGGTCTTTGCAATCATCCCCTGACTTTTTTTCCCGGGCGTTGTTCTTTGGGAATCCGGGTCAGTTCCCCGGCAAGGAGGCTCCCGGTCTCAGGCCTCTCCGAGGCACGGCGGGCCAGGGTGATTTTTTCCGGATTGTTGTTACTGATCTGGCCGTGGGGCGCCCATCGGCAGCAGGGTTCATCATTAAATCGTTCCCGGAGAATTGGGGACATGAGCTCATTTTTTCACAACCACGGGATATCCCGTGCGTTACACCGAAATCTTAATCTTTGTTGCCTGTAATGGTGGAAATTATTAAAACTGATACAGGAGTGAGAGAAATGCCACCGCATTGTGATACAAGAGACGGGCCCGTAGTGAAAGCGGCAAAGAAAGCGCTGGAGGCAGGAAATATTAACCATGTCCTCGTCTGGGTTCCCCGGGAATCCGAAAAAGAGTTGAGAGAGGTATTTGAAAGGACGCTGCGTGCGAGAAAGGCCGGAAAGGATGCGCAGGACGTTGCAGACGACTGGTTCTTCGAGACCACGATCAGGCTCCACCGGGCAGGAGAGAGTGCACCCTATACGGGCATGAAACCTGCAGGACTGAGTGAAGGCCCGGTCGTGCCGAAAGCAGAGAAAGCCATCGAAACAGGAAACCCGGAAGAGACCATTGATTTTATCGTAAATACCGTTAAGGATGATCTCAACCGGCGCTTCTTCCGTGTCATGGAAAAGAAAAATTATGATGTGAACAATGTTGCAGCCGGGAGGGAGTATATCGAAGCGTTCATCGGGTGGGTCGTCTGGTCCCATCACCTGTATATGTATGTGCAGGGCAAAGGCGGCCACGGTGAGAAACACCGGGAATAGGGAAGTCATTCAACGTACTGCCATAACCACAGGATGCAGGGGAAAACAAATGCGAAGTCATTGAGAAGAGATTCTGCACTGCCTCAAATCCGGGTAATATCGGCGGGATAACGGGGAGTCTCAGGTTTCCGCAACACGTTATTGCAATGAGAATGCAGAAAATCAGCATTTTTTTCGTTTATTATGAGATGTATTAACCACGCGTACAAATCAATATGTTTATTGTTACGGTTTTGGATTATTATCTATGCCAAAATTCTGTCCCGCCTGCGGGGTACCATTACAATATCAGAACGCTGCAATCTGTCCCAGCTGCGGTGCGAGGACTGCGCTGGCCATTGAGGAACGGGAGAACATCCGGAATCCTTTTTTTGCGGTCATATTCAGTTTTCTTTTTTTTGGCTGGGGCCAGTGGTACAATGGAAAGACCCTGGCAGGACTGATATTTTTTGGAACTTCTCTGGTTTCCGGTTTGTTACTCTATCTTTTTTCAAGATCGGGACAGGATTATGCTGCACTGGTTTCAGCAATTATATATGCCGTAATCGTGGGGATCTGGATTTTCGGAATGTATGACGCGTTTAAAACTGCAGACAGGATTAATCGAAAAAAGGAGAGTTTTTTCAGGAAAAGCTGGATGTTCTGGTTTCCTGTTGCCCTTGTTGCGTTGACGATCGTTTTTATTATTGCTGTCTTTGCTTTGGGAATGGCAGGTGCGATTGTCCCTGTACCGCAGATTTAATCATACGGCGACCCTGCTCCCATCACGTCATGGTCGCGTACTTCAGGAAGGCCTTTCATGAGGCGACCTGCTGCACGTGGCGGATAAGGGACAATTGATCAGCGCAAGGATCGGGCTGCCTGGCAAACAAACCCCGCAGCGGCTGGCTGCCCCGATTAGACGAGGGAATAATAAAAATGGGATCCTGGGTGATGCTCAAGGGTTTCCCGTAACCGGCTGCCGCTTTCCCCGCCGGAGAGATGCTCCAATCCCCCCTATGCAGAGTATAGTGAAGAGCATGAAGGCGTAGTGAAGGCTGGCTTCAAACTGCGGGTAATACTCCGGAGTGATCTCAACCCGCCCGATCAGGAGGGCAAAGAGCATCATCGCCACCCCCATCGAAAGCATCTGGCCCAGGAGACGCATGGTCCCGTTCATGCCGGAAGCAACCCCGTAATACCGTCGTTCAACCGAACTCATGATCGCGTTCGTGTTCGGCGAGGAAAACATCCCCAGGCCGGCACCAAGGACAACAAGGCAGACAACCAGGTACCACACCGGTGTCGATTCGACCAGGAAGACCAGCAGGAACAGGCCGGTGGCACTCAGGGCCATTCCCGCCGATGCGACGATCTGGGGATCGACCCGGTCAGACAGCCGCCCGGCTACCGGTGAGACGAGCGCCATCACCGCCGGCTGGACAATCAGGATCAGCCCGGCCTGTTCCGGAGAGAAGCCCTTGGTATACTGGAGGTCGAGGCTCAAAAGGAAGGTCACGGCAAAGGTTGCACTGTAACTGATGAGGGCGGCAAGATTTGAAAACGCAAAGACACGGTTTTTCGTCAGGAGGCGCATGTCGAGGACCGGCATGGGAACTCTCATCTCATACAGGGCAAAGAGAATGCCGATGAGACACCCTGCAGCGAGGAGGACAATACCCGTGACGGACGGGACAAGGGAGAAACCGTACATGATGCAGACAAGGGCACCCGCGTAGATCACGGAGCCGGCAAGATCGAAACGCTCACCTTCGCATTCTTTCCATTCACCTTCAAGCTTCCACAGGATAAGCAGGCAGGCAATGATCCCGATGGGTACATTGACGAAAAAAATGCTCCGCCAGCCAAGGTACTCGGTCAGCACGCCCCCGAAAAACGGCCCGACCGTGAGCCCGAAGTACACGGCGGTTATGTAGATCCCGAGGGCTTTTCCCCGTTCTCCCGGGGGAAATACTGAGGTGAGGATGGCGATGCTCGTCCCGAAGATCATGGCCCCGCCGATACCCTGGATGATCCGGACTACGATGAGCATCGTGGTGGAAGGGACCATGGTCATGACAAGGGAGGCAAGAGTGAAGAGCGCAATGCCGTACAGGAAAATACGTTTTCTGCCGTAAATATCGGCAATTTTGCCGAGGGGTACTAAAAAGAGGGCAGCGGCAAGGAGGTACGCGGTGGCTATCCAGGAAAGTGCGATGGCATCCATGTGGAATTCCGCCCCCATCGCCGGCAGGGCGATATTGACCGCCGAACCGTCAAACGGGGTGATAAACCCGGCAAGGATGGCGATGAGCAGTACGATTCGTTTGGCAGCCGGGCTGACAGGTACGGGAGGTACATGGCAGATAGCCGGCACATCTGCGGTCGTTTCAGGCGCCATGTTGGGGGTTTCCAAGAGGATCACTCAGGTAATGTTTCCATTCTGGTACATTTCTGCTGATACTGTGATAGTAGACTATGACCGGCCATTCACCATAAAGGTATAAGAAATTCCCGGATCCTGCATATCTCCCCGGTTTTCCTAATCGCCCGGGATCATTCCAAGCCCGGGTTCCAGCGATAAGGCCAGAGAGGCTGGTGCAGAAAAGCAAAACTCAATTGAGACCGGAAATGTGAAAAAAATCCGGGGAGATTCAATTGAACCCGTTCATCCAGATAATAAGCCACATCCCGCTGAGAATGATCGATACCGCAAGGCAATTTTTCGTTCGCCGTGCTGCACAATGCCCCGCAAGCCCGCAGATTGCTGATTGAATTACAATAAAAAATACTGTGTCGGGGAGGTGAATCCACACCATGTTATCCAAACGGATCAGTAAAAATCCGGCAATAAATAACAAGGGAAACGGCAGTGCCCCGGCAAGGATGGCACAATTCCGGTTCCCGGTATACCATCCGCAGAGAATGGCAATTGCCGGGAAAATGGAAAACACGACGCAGAATACGACGAGCAGCAGGAACCAGGCGATTATATCTCCGGCGGTCCCCCGCGGAGGCATTTTGATGAAGGTAAAAAAACCGACTGCGACAATGACTACCTCAACCGTAATCGGCACAACCTGTTGCTTGATCTTCGCTAGCAGAGTCACGACCATCCATCTCCTTTTCCTGACGCTCCACCGGAGGACACAGGTTCAATCCGGCAGGTCTTTTTCAATTTCCCCCCTTCTTCTCCTTGTCTTCGCCATGAGATGTACCGGCCCGCATCACTCATCTCGTTGCATTGACCAGCAGCGGGAAGGGTTCAATATCCGTTCCCGGTTTAATCCCGTAAAAGATCCAGACCGGCGTACACCTCTCCGGGAACGAGGCCTGTATTGAGGAGCCAGGTATACGGGTCTCGATATGATATCCCGATTGGACCCGGGTGATGTGATACCCGTTCAGGCTGCCCTGGATCGCTTCGAGCAGGTCCCGAGCCTGGAGTTTCCCAAATGCCTCGTCGGCTGAGATAACCGGGATTTCCCCAATATATTCAAGGGTGCTCCAGTCTATTGAGATATCCAGGAGTTCCCCCTCTTTTCCGAGCGAGACCGCGATTCCTGAACCCATAACCGGGGAGCCGTTGACGTACTGGCGGTATGCGACCCGGGTATGCTGGGGGTACTGCTCCTCGACCATCCCGGTCTTAAGATTGTATTTTTTCATGAATACCTGTTCGGTTCTTTCCAGGACTGCATCGGCCGGGAGTCCCCCGTAATCTTCGAGGACTCTTTCAGCAAGCCCGGGTGCCTCTGCTACTGAGGGGATATGATCTCTTACCGCAAGGCACGTGCCGGTCCCGGTTGAGAATTTCTGCACAGACACAACCCGGTAGTCTGGGACGGTAGTGGGAGACGGAGGCAGCGGGACGTCGATGGTGATGGTGTTGGTCATCGGGATGTTATCCGGGCTACGGGTGTCAAAAGAAAATCCATTCCACATGCCGGCCGGGATAAGATACATGTCCGTGATCGCGTGATCGGGAGCGCCGGTCCCGATACCATATCCATTGCCCACTCCCCAGAGAAGAAATCCAAGCCCGAGAAAAATGATGACACAGCTGAAGGTGATAAGGATCTTTTCCCATAGTCTCCGATCGGCATGTTTCATGAATATTTTTCCTGCATCATACCCGGTGAGGCAAGGAGATAGATGGCCAGTCCCAGCAGCGTGTACACCAGAAAGACCCGTGCCCAGAATTTTCCTGAATAGATCCCGGAAGGATAAGGGTCCCGCGGGTGGACCTGGGTGTCGATGAAATCCCGGACAAACGGACGCCCGCATTCAGGACAGACCTGAGGAAATTCTCTGTTTTTATAATCGCATCTGGGGCAGATGAAAGGTTTATTGGCTTTCATGGATACTCCAGCCCGGATTTCACTTTCTCGTATTTCAATGACATAGATGATCAGGACTCCCGTGCCAATGAGAGCATCAGACCATCAGATAGCAAGTGACGTTTTGTCTGTGACTCCCAGATCCACATTATGACAAGAGTCCACCAGAATAAAATGAAAATGAATCCGCCGGTAATTGAATCTGACATTGGCATAGTGATACCAGGAATGGCCCCAAGGGAAATTAATACCGGAACCATGCCCACTATCAGGGTAATTGTAATGGTGGGTTTATCGTAGAGATTCACCAGAAATACTGCTCCGTACTTTCGTATATCATTCATCGTCTTCCAGAACCTGATCCCCAGAAATACTGAGAGTAACGATCCATAAACAATACCAATGAAGAACATCGGGATGTCAATTCCGCCAAGAAACACAGACAGCAGAACTCCAACTACTGAAAAGTACAGCGCTAACACCATGATCTGGTTCCGGAACAGTCCCAGCCAGGTCATTGCACGGGCTTTGAACGATCCGCCAGCTGACTGTTT
>Ga0105098_10000068_pt1 | contig 29209 bp, 22 predicted proteins | sample PPLLak21cMay2015_FD_79137 | JGI IMG/M metagenome (GOLD analysis project Ga0105098, IMG submission 79137) | Freshwater sediment microbial communities from Prairie Pothole Lake near Jamestown, North Dakota, USA - PPLs Lake P7 Core (1) Depth... | ecosystem: Environmental > Aquatic > Freshwater >... | reverse complement strand
CCTGACTCAATCAGGGATGCACGGCAACTCCTGGAGACAATGCCGAATATCATGAGTGTAACTCCGGTCGGCGAGTTGGAGGGTTGGTTACGGTTGGAACTTGTACCGCCGCACAACGGGGGCCTGGTGAAAGCTCACCAAATGAATAACAAAATCCTGAGTGCGCTCATTCGTGCCAAAATACCGATTCTGGGTTTTGAGGTTGAGGGCGGCCGGTTGCAGGATGTCTTCCTGCACTTAACCGAGGATGCGATCAAATGAGTAACGTACAAAATGTACAAAAAGTTTCTGTTAATAAGCTCAAGGTATCGGAAAAGGCCACCCCGACATGGTGGCTTGTATTCAGGAGGGAACTTACCGACCTGTGGATCGGCGGCAAGGCTTTCAACCTCGTGCTGATCTACAGCCTGCTCCTGGGAGGCATGGTGTATATCTACTCGTTCAATACCGAACTGAGCCTGATCCCTCCCAAAGAAGCGGTGTATGAGATGCTCAAGAATGCCATGGCGGTGGCGATGTTCGTGGGCTTGATCATCGGAGCCGACACTTTCAGCGGTGAAAGGGATCGCGCGACGCTCGAATCGCTGCTGCTCACGCCTGCGAATCGCCGGCAGATCATCTTGGGAAAGTTTTTGGCTGCGTTTTCCATCTGGCCGGCAGCCTACGTGATCGCCATCCCTTACCATTATGTGCTCGCGCAAGGTGATGCAGTATTAAGTCCTGCGTTGTTCTGGGGCTCAGTCACGGGAACTGTCCTGGTGATCGGATATACCGGTGTGGGAATGCTGGTGAGCTTTTGGTCAAGCACCAACAAGGTCAGCTATTTTGTCGCGCTGGGTATTTATGCTGCGCTCCTTATCCCTGCAGAATTGCCCGGGAAATCGGCAGGAGCTGCAGGACAGTTTCTACAGTGGATCAACCCGATGGCGGCTGTCAACCATTTCCTTTCGAAACACCTCGTGAACTATCGCAGCGTGGCTGAATTTTGGACCTGGCTTCTATCGTCGGTCGTGCTTGCCGTGGTGTCCATGGTCGTCCTCCTCATTTTAGGTTCAGGTCTGCGCCTCGAGGCAGGCAGGGGCAGCAAGCTTTGGGCAAGATTGGGCCGTGCAATCGGTTTGTCTGTGATCGTGGGTTTGATGGCAGCTTCCCTTATGCTGGCTCCTCCGGCCTACGCCATTCAGGGAGAACCGGATCTTGCCATTGCCATCGACACTGAAGCGAAGCATGTAAAGACCGGAGATACGGTGGAGTTCAATACGACAGTAACGAATACTGCCGCGCAGTCCTCCGCACCTTTGATCGTGGCGATGAATGTGATCAATCTCGACGCGACAGGTGATGTGGTCGATCCTGAAGACTGGTCGCCACAGCGGACACAGTACATCGATTCTCTCGGGCCGGGTGAATCTGCCGAACAGAGCTGGATTATCAATACTATTCTTGAAGGTGATTTCATGGTGTACATGGTCCTCATCCCAGAGCCAGGCAGCGCCGAGACGACCAGTCATCCGGTTGCCAGCCCGGGTATCCATTTGACAGTAGACCCGTTCACGCGGCTGAATCCCGGAGGTGTCCTTCCCTTTGCAATCGGAGGCCCGATTGTCTTACTGGCGATTACCTATTTTGTATACCGCCGTCGACGTCAGCAAATCGATATGGGCGGGTCCTCATGAGCGGCTGGAATATTTCTTTATTTATGAATGGAGGCTTCTAATGAAACACATCACTCGTCCGATTTTTGTTATGCTGATCTTTGCCGGACTACTGCTTTCGGCCTGCGGCGGCCAGATACCGGTAACAGGAGATAAGGTGGCGCCTTCCATGCTCGAGCCTATCGATGGAACGGAACTCAGTCGTGTTATTTTGACTGAGAAGGCAGCTGAGCGTATTGGTATTGAGACAGTCTCCATGAAAGGAAATTCAGTGCCCTATGCCGCAGTAATTTACGATGTAGAAGGCAATACCTGGGTGTATACGAATCCCGCACCCCTGACCTTTGTTCGGGCTCCCATCGTCATAGACCGCATCGACGGTGATATGGTGGTTTTGGCGAAAGGACTGGATGCGAATACGGCCGTGGTAACGGTTGGAGTGTCCGAGTTGTATGGCACGGAGACCGGAGTCTCCAAATAACGCACCAGGAGGTGCAACATGCGCTGGATTGTGCAAGCAAGTTTACGTTATCGCTATCTGGTGATTTTTCTCGCCGCGGTGCTGATGATCTTTGGCATCTCACGGCTGAGCAACTCGGCCGTTGACGTCTTTCCCGAGTTCGCGCCGCCCAAGGTGGAGGTTCAGACTCTATCGATGGGGCTTTCCGCCACAGATGTGGAGGAACTGGTTACTGTTCCACTGGAGCAGGCGCTCAATGGAGTGCCTGGGCTGGATGTGATGAGATCCCGGTCGGTCACTGACCTGTCGGATATTGTCCTCATCTTCAAACCTGGCACAGACCTGATCTATGCGCGGCAGCTGGTGGCCGAGCGCGTGGCATCTGTGTACCCAACGCTGCCTACCTGGGCTGCCCCGCCTGTCATCATCCAGCCGTTGTCATCCACCAGCCGGGCGATGAAGATCGGGATTTCCTCGGATCAATATGACTTGATGGATTTGTCAATGATCACCTACTGGAAGATCCGTACCCGCTTGTTGGATGTACCGGGTGTAGCAAACGTGCCCATCTGGGGTGAGCGCATCAAGATGCCGCAGGTGCAGGTGGACCTGAAAAAGATGCAGGAGTATAACGTTTCGCTCGATGAGGTGATGGACACGACCTCCGATGCCCTGGACGTCAGTCTATTAATGTTCTCGGAAGGTTCGTTCATCGGCACGGGAGGATTCTTCGACACTCCCAATCAACGGATTGGGGTCCGCTCTGTGCTGCCTGTCATCACCCCGGAAAAATTAGGGCAAGTGCCCATCAATGATCGCACGAAGCCTGATGGGTCGCCGCTGCTCATCAAAGATGTGGCAGATGTGGTTTGGGGTACCTGGCCGCTCTTCGGAGATGCGGTCATTAACGAAGGTCCCGGATTGATGCTGATCGTCGAAAAACTGCCGTGGGCCAATACCCTGGATGTGACTCGCGGAGTGGAAGAGGCCATCGCGGAGATGCAACCCGGCTTGAAGGGGATCGATATTGACACCTCCATCTTCCGGCCCGCAACCTTCATCGAGACCTCGATTGATAATCTCACCGAGTCGCTGCTGATCGGCGCTGTGTTGGTTGTGATTATCCTGCTGTTCTTCCTTTACGAGTGGCGGGTTGCCTTGATCAGCGCCACGATCATCCCCTTATCGCTCATGGCCTCCCTGCTCGTTCTCAACGTGCGAGGCGTGACGATCAATGTCATGACACTGGCCGGACTGGCGATTGCGATTGGTGCTGTGGTTGACGATGCCATCGTGGATGTTGAAAACATCGTGCGTCGTCTGCGCCGCCTCCGCCAGGAAGGCAGCACCCAGTCGACGGCGAGCATTGTGCTGGAGGCTTCTCTCGAAGTGCGCGGCTCGATCATTTTCGCCTCGCTGATCGAAATTTCAGCCTTGCTGCCGGTCTTCTTCCTGGAAGGCCTCTCGGGCGCGTTCTTCCGGCCCCTGGCTACTGCCTATGTGGTCGCGGGACTGGTCTCCCCGCTCATTGCTCTGACCGTCACGCCGGCCATGGTCCTGGTCCTCCTCGCCAATGCGCCGATCGAGCACCGCCAATCCCCGATCATCCCGTGGCTGCACGGGATCTATGACCGTGTTCTGGGACGGACCCTCCGTGCGCCCGGCCTGGCTTATGGCACTGTCAGCACGATTGTGATGGCTGGTCTGCTGGTGACGCCCTTTCTTGGACAGGAATTATTGCCATCCTTCAAGGAACGCGACTTCCTGATGCACTGGATCCTCAAGCCCGGCAGTTCCCAGCCGGAAATGTGGCGGATCACCGCCGAGTCCTGCCGCGAGTTATTGACCATTCCTGGTGTGCGCAACTGCGGCTCGCATATTGGGCAAGCCGTCAATGCAGACGAACCATACGGCGTCTACTTCACCGAAAACTGGATCAGTGTCGATCCTTCCGTGGATTATGACAAAACGCTGGGCTCCATTCAGGAATTGGTGGACGGCTATCCCGGCCTGGTGCGCGATGTGCAGACGTATTTAAAAGAGAGGATCCGTGAAGTTCTGACCGGATCGAGCGATACGGTCGTGATCCGCATCTATGGTCAGGACCTGCATACCCTCCGCGACAAGGCCGATGAAGTGCTGGCCGCAATGGAGAGTGTTCCCGGGGTCGTGGATTTGAAGAAGGAACTCCACATGGAGACACCTCAGGTGGAAGTCGAGGTCGATCTGGATAAAGCCCAGCGATATGGGCTGAAACCGGGCGATGTCCGCCGGGCGGCAGCCTTCCTGTTGCAGGGCGAAGAGGTCGGCGATATTTTCGTCGATGGGAAGACCTACGATGTGAACGTGTGGAGTACGCCCGAAACGCGCCATAGTCTCACCGACATCGAAAACCTCCTGATCGATACGCCCAGCGGTGAACGTGTCCGCCTGGCGGATGTAGCTGATGTACGCATTGGTGCAGTTCCGAACGTGGTGGAGCGGGAAGGCCAGTCGCGCAAAATTGATGTAACAGCCAATGTGAAGGGACGTGATCTCGGTTCAGTTGCCGACGATGTCGAAGACACGCTGGAGACAATTGATTTCCCGCTTGGATTCCATGCGGAAGTGCTGGGTGAGTTCGCAGAACGGGAAGCGGCCCAGCGGAACTTGCTGCTCGCCGGGTCTCTCGCAGTGCTGGCGATATTCTTCCTCCTGTATACATCCTTTGAGAACTGGCGCCTGGCTACGCTCACTTTCTTCACCCTGCCCTGGGCATTGGTGGGCGGCCTGCTGGCAGCTTACTTTAGCAATGGCGTTCTCTCGCTTGGTTCGCTGGTTGGGTTGCTAACGATCCTGGGGATTGCCACCCGCAATGGGATCATGATGATCAGTCACTTCCAGCACCTGGAGCACGAAGAGGGGATGCCCTTTGGTCCGGAGCTGATCCTGCGCGGGGCGCGCGAGCGAATTGCACCGATCATGATGACAGCACTAACAACCGGGTTGGCGCTTGTCCCGCTGGCGATTGCCGGCGACCTCCCGGGTCATGAGATCGAGCACCCGATGGCTCTCGTCATTTTGGGCGGTCTGGTCACTTCCACGCTGCTCAACCTGCTTGTCGTACCCACCTTATATCTGCGTTTTGGAAAACCACGCCAAAGCGCTCCTCAGCCTCAGACGGCTTAGTTCAGTCTGAACAGAGAAGGACAGCTTCCCATTAGGAAGCTGTCCAACATTGAAGTTGACAGACAATTGAACGAAGTAAATCAGTAGACCGTAGGCAATCAATGTGCATTGCGGTCTACGGATTGTAAATTCAGACTTTCGAAGAAAAGGAGTTAGTTATGCAGCGCCTCCCCATAGTCCCCCTGGCAGTTGCATCGTTCCTGATGATTTTCATTTCCTCCTGCGGCAGCCAGCCCTCTCCGGAAGCAACCGCAGAATTCAAAGATTTTGACAGCAATAGTTTCGATCATTCAACGGATATTGACAACAAATGGATGCCCATGCAACCAGGCACAAAGTGGATGTATGAGGGGACCGCGGTCGATGAGGAGGGTAACCGCTTTGACCGTCGTATAGAGTTTACTGTTACCGATCTAACCAAGGAGATCGCGGGCGTTCGCACAGTCGTTGCCTGGATCGTTGACTACAATGATGAGGAGGCGATCGAGAGGGAAATTGCCTTCTATGCACAGGACAATGATGGCAATGTCTGGTATCTGGGTGAGCACCCGGAGGAGTACGAGGATGGGAAGTTTATCGAGGCCCCAACCTGGATCGCGGGCGTTGAAGACGCGCGGGCAGGGATCAAGATGATGGCAGAGCCACAGCTGGGAATGCCCAGCTACTTTCAGGGATGGGGCCCCGCGGTTGAATGGTCAGATTATGGTCGGGTGGAAAAGTTGGTCCAGGAGACCTGCGTTCCCCTGGACTGTTTCAAGGATGTTATGGTAATTGCTGAGTCAAGCTTGGAAGAGGTGGGCGCTGCACAGTTCAAATATTATGCCTCCGGCGTAGGCGAGGTTCGAGTCAATTGGGGAGGTACAGACGCCACACAAGAAGTGCTCGAACTGGTCGAGGTTGTGCAACTCGACGCCGAGGAACTGGCAGAGATCCGTGCTGAGGTACTCGCATTGGAGGCGCATGCTTACGAGGTTAGCCAGGATGTTTATGGTGAAACCCGGCCCATGGAGTAAGACAAAGTCTAAAGGATTTCAAATGGGATTGAACAACAAGTGCCAAACACAAGTGGTCATCTTTGCCACCGGGCTCCTCGTTCTGAGCTTGTTCTCTGCATGCGCGGGAACACCCGGGGCTGCGCCGGTCGTCAATACTGCTGCACCTGAGCCAGTGGGAGGCCCGCCGTCTGAAATCATTGTCTACGCCTCGGATTTGCCAGCAGAGACTTTGAGCGAACTCGACTTCATCGATGACACAGCCTCGCCTGGTGGCAAGTTGGTTGGTCTTCCCAACACCGGGGATGAACTTGATCCCCCTCCCGAAAACGATCCCCATCTGACGTTTAATGTGCAAGTTCGAAGCGGTGTCCCGTACCGCTGTTGGGTTCACATGAAGGTAGGAACCCCGATGGGCAGATCAACGGCCAACGTCGTCTGGGTACAATTCTCAGACTCGCTCAATCAGGGAAACCAGGAAGTCTTCAGGCCGGACACGGACAGTTATCTCACTGCACAAGGTCCCGAGCGACCGGGCTGGATGTGGGTAGGTTGTGACGCGGCAGGCTCCGGGGCATCTGGGTCACTGGTTTATTTCCGGACCAGCAATGATGTCACGGTGCGCATACAGGCCGGTGCAGAAGGAGTTGGGTTTGACCAGTTTATCCTCAGCCCCGCAAAGTTCCTGAATGCGTCTCCCTCCGAACAGATTGTAGAGAAATAGAATCAAAAACCCGGTGTCAATCAGCAGACACCGGGCTTTTATGTTCATGAGAATGTCTATGGGCTGCTATCGAGGAAAATAGTGATGGCTGCCGCGAGAGCGATAATGCCCCCGATGGTTATGGAAGGGCCCTTTTGAAGGGCAGGAATGAATGTTTTCAACCCATACCACAGGAAGAACAGAATTGTCATCCAATCGGCAATAGCAGACATGTCCATAAGTTTTATCTCCCTTTCTAAATAAGTTGGTCCCGCAAATCATGATTCTTTAGATAACACACAGAAGATGACCGAATATTACGCTGCTCCCTTGACACTCCTTTCCCTGGTTTTCTAATCTGATTATAGTCAAAATTTCAGTGAACACTGTTAGATAGAGATGTTCCGATCCTCAGAAAAATAAATTCCGGGATTCATTTCATTTGACCCATTCCCTGGCGCTCTCGATCAATTTACTGCGCAGCGGGTACGGATCGACGCTTCCCATTTGCATGCCAAGCATCAGCGGCCCGACAACCGGGGGACCATCCAGGCGGATCAATCTTGCTTTTGGCAGGTGTTCCAGGACGAGCCTGTGCATGGGTTGTGTGAGGAGTTCACCCGCTTCGAAGACCGTGCCCGACTGAACGATTTCCACTTCTTCGTCTTCCATTTCGATCTGCCGCGCCACAGAGACCGCCAGCCAGCCTAGTTCTTCTCCCGCCCACCGGATCACTTCCCGAGCGGCCCGATCGCCTGCGCGTGCCTCGTTGATCACTTCCACCGCGATAAATGGAAATAGATGATATTGTTCGTTCGATAGACCTTCCATCAAATCCATTTCATCTTTTGCGCCGGTCGCCTCGAGAAAAACCTTCGTCAGCGCGGTAGGTGGCGTGCGCTGGATCCAGGCATAATTCACGAATTGCATGGCGCGGTATACGATTTCCGTCGCGCCGCCATACTCGCCAAACATCGGACCGTTGCCGACGATCCGCCCTTCTTTTCTGTTTTTGCCCAATCCTCGGCAATTGTTGGAGGAACCGGCTGTGACGTTCACACCGATCCCATGCGATGTGCCGCAGATCAAGCCATTCATGCCATCGTTGACGACCTCCAGCGGGCACGCTAATCCCAGCATGGCAATTGCCTGTAAGTGTTCCGTTCTATCGGAGGGAAAGTCGTATCCCGCGACGCCGAAGCCTGCCCCCGCGACCTGACCCTTTTCCACGCCCGCGCGTTGACGCGCCTCCTCGAATGAGGTTTGCAGAACGTCTGCCAAGCCGTCGTAGCCAACCGTCTGGTGGTTGCCGGCTCCTGCTTTGCCAAAGCCAATACACTGGCCCGTTTCATCCGCGATCAACGCGTGTGTTTTGGAAGAACCAACATCGATTCCCAGAAAATAGTTCATAATCCCTCAATCACCAATGTGTTCCGGTTTCCACTCTTCCGGCGCGGGTTGCAATAAACCATATGCTTTAAAGCCGTCTTCGAGCATCATCTGTACGGCAGTCTGCATTTCGATCTCTCCACGCGGGGAAGGCTGGATCTTTGGAAGATACTGCCACAGTTGCGGCGGGAGGATGAACAGGATCGAGGCCGCGTACGGACTCAGGATTTCCTGAGGCGTTGGTTTTTCGATGATGCGCTTGACCCGCCAACTGGAATCCACCTCCACGCTGGAGCGGACCATCAACTCCTCGACGGGACATTGCTTCAGGCTCATGGTGATGTCTGCCTGGTTTTTCTCATGCGCCTGGACAAGCTCGAGTAGATCATTTTCCCGCAATATGTAATCTGTCGCCGCGATCGTGACGGGCTCCTCGCGGATCCACTCCTGTGGAACCGACATCAACGCATCGCCGCTGCCGCGCAGTTCATTTTGATGGGCGAATGTCACATCCAAATTCCATTGTGCGCCATTGCCCACATATTCAAAGATCTTTTCCTCCAGATGACGGGTCACGATGCAGACCCGTTCAATGCCTGCGCGCTTTACGGCCGTTAGCACATAATCCAGGGTGGCGCGCCCGCGCACGGGCAGGAGCGGCTTGGGCGTCGTATCCGTGTAAGGGCGCTGGCGCTTGCCGCGTCCCGCGGCAAGAAGTACCGCCGAACGGATCATACCTCCACTCCGGCGACCTCTTCGGAGGAAAGAAGCGAGATTTCATCTCCCATTTCTGCAATGAATACCTGTGAGGGCAGTTCCGGATGGCGCCTGGAGAATGTTTCCGCGATCTCCTCGCAGGCAGAGTCCGCCCTGTCTTTCTCTGCCAGCGCGACGACGCATCCGCCATATCCGCCGCCGCTGAAACGACTCCCGTAAACGCCGGGGGTGCTGCTCGCCAGTTCATGCAACTCGATCAGGATCGGGCTCCCCGATTCGTATTTTTGAATGGATGACTCACAGGATTGATTCATCAATTGCCCAAATAGTTCCAGGTCTGAGTCCTGCCAGGCCCGGACACCTTTACGGACGCGTTCCACCTCGCCGTAGAAATGTTCGGCACGGCGGCGCAGGTTCCCGGGTAGTCTATGCTTCTTCGCCTCGAAGGCTTCGCGCGGCGCTTCCGATAATATTCTTGCGCCCTCCTGCAGGAGGGAGGCGGCTTCGTAGCATTCCTCCACACGGACGTTATATCCGCTTTTGGTGAGTTCGCGTGAGATGCCGGAATATGCCACGATCCACGTGGATCGGCTGAGGGGCGAGTCGAAGATCGGGGTGGCGGAGGCCGCCAGGGTGTCCATGAAGAGCAGCGCATTCCTTTTGCCGTGGACGATGGTCAGCGGGTCGAGATTCCCGTTTTGCAGGCCGAGCTGACCGTTCTCCAATTCAAAATCCAGCTGCACGAGCTCGTGGTTGGATAATTCGATGTCATTCACATCCGCGAGCGCCTTGATGTACGCCAGCCCAACCGAAGCGGATGAGCTCAGTCCCGCGCCGATGAGCGGGCCCGTGACGTGCGCCCGCATGCCGCGTTTGAGGTTTGGCACGACGCGCGCCGCGGCCTGGGCGTAACGCACCCAGTGCATCCTGTCGACCTCATCCCCGATCCAGAATCTTCTTTCCCCCAGTTGTTCGCTCGTGATATGGATCTCCGGCGAGTCGAGCGGCTTGTAAGCGAGCGTTGTTCCAAGTTGAAGGGTGCGGCCCAGCACCGCGCCGCCCTGATGATCCACGTGCGCGCCGAGGGGACAAATCCGGTAAGGGGAAAAGAGTTGCTTCATTGGTCGCTGCTGGTCTCCGTTTTCTGCTTAAGGGTTTCCTTGATTTCCTTCAAATATCTTCCATGCAGTGGATATAACCACAATAAAAAGATTATCAGTCAGTTCCTCATTGTATTTCGAATCTCACGATATCCGATCGGTTGGATGTCTTCGCTCTCGATGAACTGCTTCAACTCGTCGCTCATGAACGTATTATAGTTTGCCACGCGGCTTTCCCAATCCGGCGCGATGGCGCGCAGCTCAGGAGTATCGATCGCAGGATGAAAAATAAAATGGGTGATGCCTACAGGTAAATTGCCGAGCAAGTGCTTTGCGATTTCCATTTGTTTGGGCGCATTCGCTTCATCCAGCGGCATGGACAAAATGCCATCCAGCATCGGCACGCCTATTTTTTCAAGTTGCTGCATGACAGGTTCGTAGGCTTGCCTTTCGGTCGCGCTCATCTCCACCATTTCCATGCCCTTTGCATCCGCGCGCGGCAGCATCGGCGGCAGAAGCCTGCCCGCGGCCGCCTGGATGTAGGATTGGACGAACAGCGGATTCATGACCGTCCCCATGTGCGAATCGACATGCGTGACGTCGATCCCGGCTTTTAGGGCGCGCTCGATCTGCGCGTTGACCTCTTTCTCGACCGCCTCCGGTTTGGCATTGTCGTAGACAGCCTGGTGCCACTGGTGGAAGTACCCATCCGGATCCAGCAAGCCCGAGGCCTGATCCCGCGTCGACAGTGGTCCCCAGCGGTAGCTTTCCCACTCCGCATTCAGCGTCGCGTGGACGCCCATGTCGATCTCCGGGTTCTCACGGCACATCTGCGCGGTTGCAGGAAACCATGGACAGGGCACCATCACCGCCGCGGAGGTGATCGTGCCGAACGTCCACAAATCCTTGAAGGCCTGCAGCGAGGCCTGGCACATGCCGATGTCGTCGGTGTGAATAATGACGAGGCGGTCCGTTTCTGAAAAACCTAACTTTTTGAGCAATGGGTTTGGAGTCATAGGTTGATTTTTCCTTTCGCAAGTTCGACTTCAAATAGTTCGTTCGCCCTATCCCAAATATCATCGGGAACAAATGACGAATTGGAGTAACCTGCTTCTGCCGCCTGCCTGTACGCGTACTCGACAAAACGCTGAATGGTATCGGTGCCGCTTTCGATGTCGTGCAGCCATCGTTCGGAGAAAGTTCCCACTTCTCTGAGCAGGCCTGTATCCTCGAAGGCTTTTCTTATCCGGGCAACGTTATACTGCAAATCTCTCAGTTCTGCCTGCCAACAGCCGTTCTCCCAGAAGAGGATCGCATAGCTCCCGCCGGGTTTTCCCATGAACGTACTGCAAACGGAGCCGGGGTTGAGAGCCAACCGTCCATCCAACCGCATTTGCCAGGCTTGATGGGTGTGACCAAAGATAAGGACAGGCTCTGAAACCATCCTCAGCGCGGCGTCCAGAGTTGCCCTGTCTTTTTCGGGGTAGATCGACTCTGAAACATTTCTCGGTGAGCCATGCACCACGCGGATGGCGTCTATCCCTTCGAAGTGAATAGTCAGCTGCTCGTGCAAATTCTTTATGAAATTCAGTGTGTCTTCGTCCATCCGGCGATAGTTCCACCGCATGAAAGACCACTGGTGAGCTGTGTACCACCAGGCCGGTGCCTCTCCAGCTGCGAAGCGCAGCATATAGTTTTCGTTGTTACCACAAATCATCCGGGCATCCAGTTTGCGGAGACGGCTGATCACTTCAACTGAGTTCGGTCCTACTACCATGTCACCTGCGACGATAAAGCCATCCACTGCATCCTTTTCAATTTCCTGCAAGGCAGCTTCCAGCGCTGGAATATTTCCGTGAATGTCGGCGAGGATGGCAAGCCGCATAGCCTCTCCTATTGAGAACTTTCCAACTTCAAATACGCCCCGCGCAGTTTTTCGGCGTATTGGGCGACCACTTCATCAGGATAAGCCTTCTTCAATCCCAACACATGCAGAAGATAGTTCCACTGCCCGATCCACACATTCGGAATATTCCCGGCCGGCATATCCGGCATGCGGGGAAAGACGTGAACATGGAGATGTTTGACCGACTCGGCGTAAATTCCAAAATGCACTTTGGCAGGATGTAGTACGTCATCCAGAGCCTGCGCCGTCAACTGCATCAATTGTCCCAATGAAGAACTCTCCTCCACGTCCAGGCCAGCCATATTTTCACAATGCCGTTTCAAGATAATGAAAGGTAAACAGGGAAAGCGGAGGGGCTTCGCCTGCAGCGCGACCATCCAATTCGAGTTTTCGAAGACTACACCGCCGGGAGGCACGCAGGCGCCGGAGACCGTTGCGCAGGAGATACAGCCATCAGCCATTTTCATCCTCCAGCTGGGAAGCAGGGATCAATCGCAGGGTCACGATCTGGTATGGCCTCAAATACATCTTTACCTCTTGCCCTTTAGCATCCAACTCAGTTTGATTTTCTTCGAGCAGGTTCGTCACCCAGGCAGATTGAATGGGGAAGCTGGTCGTGAGAGTCGCCTCGCCACGCCTGCGCTGTGATTCGTACAGGCGGACGATGAGGCCGTCTCCATCTTCGGCCTGTTTCACCGTTTCAACGATGACGTTGGGTTCAGAAGGAGAGAGTAGAGACTGGAAACTAGTGAGTAGTTCTTCTGACTTCTCACTTTTTACTTTTGACTTGTACACAATGACTGGATCATTTAGCAAATATGCTTCCCTTTGTGTTTCCTCATCCCACCCTCCCGCATGCGGATACAGACTGTATTTGAATTGATGTTCGCCGAAGTCCGCGGTGGGGTCGGGCATGGTGGGGGAACGCAGCAGTGTGATGCGCATTACATTGTCGTGGATGTCATGTCCATACTTGCAATCGTTCAGGAGGCTGACGCCATAGTCCCCTTCGCTCAGGTCGGCCCACTTGTGGGCGCAGGTCTCGAAGCGCGCCCAGTCCCAGCTGGTGTTGCGGTGTGTCGGTCTCTGCACGTTGCCCCATTGGATTTCGTACGTGGCTTGCGAGGCGAGCACATCCACGGGGAAGGCCACCTTGAGCAGGATGTGACGCTCGATCCATTCGATGTGGGTGTCGAAGTCCAGCCGCGGGGAATTGTGGCTCAGTGAAATGCGCTGCGTGTAGCGACTATTCAGGATTTGGCGTTTGATCTCGATGGTCTGGCGGAGTTCACCCTGCTCGACCATCCTGATGGACGATGCCGGTTCTGCCAGCCACAGCTTGTCATCGTAGAAAATTTCCACATCCCAGGCGTCCCAGCTTTTGGGACGGTCTTCGAATGCCTGGAACTGGTTGCCGACTGCATTGGGCGCGAGCACTTCGCGGTTGGCTTGCTTGTCGAAGATGCGCGTGATGTCGCCGGCGGGGTTGAAGTCGACGCGTAGAAAATCGTTTTCCAAAAGCTGTTCGCTGATCGCTAATCGCTGGTCGCTGATCATGGTCTGTGGTCTATCATCCGTGGTCATTTTCAGGGCAACCACAGCATAGGGAGGGATAGTCCCCGCCTCCGCCCACAGACCGGACTCCACCGGTTGAACGGGAACAGGCTCCCCGTCGCGCGTGAGGCGGTGCCATGGTGGGTCGCCGGGGATGAAGACCATGCCCGGCTGCGTGAACGAGGTCGCGTTGACGAGCAGAACGTCTCCATCCATTTTCCGCGCGAGAGCCTCAAGCGCTTCATCCCGCAGTTGACTCACGTTCTTTGTCAGATCTGCATATTGCTGCTGTGACTCTTCGTAAACCGGACCAATGCTCGAGCCCGGAATGATGTCGTGGAACTGGTTGAGGCAAAGTGTGTGCCAGGCGGTTTGGAAATCGGTAATTGGGTATTGGGTATTGGTCAGCAGGGATGCAAGAGTTGCGATGAACTCGGCGTCGTGCAGGAGGAATTCGCTTTTGCGGTTGGCGCGTTTGTTGCGTGCCTGCGTGGTGTATGTTCCGCGATGATATTCAAGATATAGTTCGCCGTTCCAGACGGGCATCATGCGTGAATCGGTCAGTGGCGCAATGGATTCGAAAAATGCTTTGGCGCTCGACGGCCTCACCTGCGGCAGGGCCGGGAAGCCTTTCATCACATCGATGTTCTCGAGCATCTCGCGCGTCGGCCCTCCTCCGCCGTCGCCGAAGCCGTAGGCCATGAGCAGGTCTTTGTGCAATTCCTTCTGCTGGAAGTTTTTCCACGTGCCAAGCGCCTCACGCGCGTCAGCCATCGCGTTGTAGGTGCTGGCAAACTCTCCCGTGTCGGGCACGGTGATGAAGTGTGTCAGGACCTGGGTGCCATCGAGGCCCTGCCACAGGAAGGTGTCATAAGGCAGCCGGTTGTATTGACTCCAACCGATCTTGATCGTCATAAAGTATTTCAGCCCTGCCTGCTGGATGAGCTGCGGCAGCGCCCAGGCGTAACCGAAGACATCGGGCAGCCACAACACGGGACTCTCCGCCTCCGGGCCGAAGTGCTCGCGGAAGAAGCTGCGTCCCAACAGGAACTGCCGCGCCAGCGACTCCGCCCCGCTGAGGTTGCAGTCTGCTTCGACCCACATGCCGCCGATCGGTTCCCAGCGCCCTTCTGCGATCCTCTGCCTGATGGATTCGAACAAGGCTGGCTGATCTTCCTGGATGAACTGATATAACTGCGGCTGGCTTTGCGTGAAATGATAATCCGGGAACTGCTCCATCAAGCGGATCACGTTTTGAAATGTTCGTTCCGCTTTGCGGCGGGTCTGACCAAGCGTCCACAGCCAGGCAATGTCGATGTGCGCGTGACCGGTCGCGTGGACGACAACCTTCAGCGGCGGTGCAGATTTTTCGATGCGTGATTTCAGGATCTGCAGGCTGGTTTCGACGCTTTGATAAAAACCCGCGCGGTCGAGCGGGTCACGTGTATCGAGGGATGTGAAGGCCTCATCGAGCGTATTGAGCAATTCATAGCGCGTGGGATTGCTCTCCTCCAGGTTCTGGGCTGCTTCGAGCGCGACACGCGCCAGCGCGATAAAATCACGCGTCGGCTGATGGATTTGCACGACCGCACACTGCCGCATATAAAGTTTTGTAAAAGGATCGCCGCTCGCCGCGCCGCCCAGGCCGGTCCAGCCGTGCAATGCGAGGATATGTGACTTTCCATCCGCCCATCCGGGCTTCAGCAGGATCTCCTGGTGGTGGCGGTCGCAGGCGGCGTACGGTTCACCGTCGATGTATGCCAATGCTTCCGGGTGGCTGAACTCACCTGCTTCGCCCAGCGGCAGGGACAGAGCAATCGGCAGGGAGGGGTCCCAATCCTCGGGGATCGTAAACGTCGTTCGCAGGATGAAGTTCTGCATCCACGCTCCCCAGTAGTCATGCGCGTCGACCTCCTGCCAATGGGAATCGTCCACATCCACGCCAATCGGTGGGGGAGTGAGCGCACTGTCCAGTTCGCGATAACGGAATGACAGCAAAGATTTTCTTTTGATGTAAACCAGCGGGGTGATCAATTCGAGCCGTTGTTTGATCTTTTCGGGCGTCCAGCGGATGCGATGATACATGTCATTTATCCGGCGTGCTATGTATGGGAATGATTTCTGCGGAAGAAACGTTCGTGAGTGTACAAAGAATCCGCCGGAGAGTCAACGAACGGATGTCATCAGTTTTCCTGCAGAGTTCAACGAAACTCCGCGCGTGACCCAGCGCAGAAAATCCGTATATTGTCGCGCAAGGACTTGATCCCCAGGTAAAACAGATGGAATGCCCCCATGAGTTTAACGCCTTGAATGAACATCCTTTCTGCGAAGCAGGCGGTCGCAAAGGGAAATTTTCAGCTTATCCCTTTATACCGGATACTACTACACCCTGGATAAAGAGTTTCTGTGCGAAGAAGAAAAGCAGGATGGGTGGGATGAGCATCAGTGCCGAAGCTGCCATGAGCAAATGGCTCTGCTTGGTAAAGACCGCGTTGAACGCCTGCAAACCCAGAGCCACAGTCCAGTGACTTTCACTCTGCAGGTAGATTAACGGGGCGTAGAAATCATTCCAGGCGTAGAGTACACTGAAGATGGTCACGGTGGCAACGACCGGATACGATTGCGGCAGAATTACATGCCATAAGATTTGTAATGGTCCTGCGCCATCAATGCGCGCCGCGTCATCCAGTTCTGTGGGCAGGGTCATGAAAAACTGACGCAAAAGGAAAACGTCCCAGGCATTTGCAAAAAAAGCGGGAATGATCAGCGGATATAAGGTGTCATACCAACCAATTTTCCTGAATAGGATGAAGGTTGGGATCAATGTCACCTGGGGTGGCAGCATCACAGTGGAAAGCAGGATCAGGAAAAGAATATTCAATCCCCTGGCGCGGAAACGTGCGAAACCATAAGCTACCAGTACACAGGAGATCAGGGTGCCGAGGGTGCCAAACACCACTATGATCATGGTGTTGAGCAAGTAATGAAAGAATGGAACCTTGGTGACCGCCAGCACAAAGTTTTCCCAATGGAAATAAATCCGCGTGGCGCGCGTTCCGGACGCAACAGGCAGTTGATATTGTTCTTCAGGCTTCTCGGGGTTTACGAAAGTGCCGGTGCTGCCCTCTTTGTTTGTCAGCGCCAACTGTCTGAGAATGCCATCCACTTCAATGTTATATAAAAATGCGCTCTTTCCATTTACCTGTACCTTGACTTGCTCAGTTGGGATCCACTGCGGAGGGTTCGTGTTGACAGCATCCTGACTCTTAAGGGCCGATATCATCATCCAGGCCAGGGGCGTCACCACCACTAGCATGCCAATAAACAACAGAAGCAGGACAATGATCCGGTTAATAAAATCTTGAGCACGTTTGCCAATCATCGTATTCGTCTCCTGGCCCGGGCGTCGGGCAGTCTATTGGGATAGGATCGATTTCTACTTTCGCAGCGCGCCTTCGTAATAAACCCAAAGGGCTGAGCTGCGAAAGACCAACAGGGTCAACCCCAAAACAATAATAAATAATATCCACGCCATGGCAGAGGCGTACCCCATATTCAAGTAACGAAAAGCGTTGCTGTAAAGATACACGTTGTAGAAAAGCGTGGATTCAGCCGGCCCGCCCAGGCCTGTATCCGCCGTAGCTGTGATTACGTACACTTCTGTGAAATATTGAAATGTCCCAATAATGCCGATGACCAGGTTGTAGAAGATGACCGGTGACATCAAAGGAATCGTTATGTAAAACAATCGTTGCCAGGAATTGGCGCCATCCAATTGCGCGGCTTCATACAATGTGGTTGGAATGCTCTGTAAGCCGGAAAGATAGATGATCATCCCGCCGCCTACGCTCCAGAGGCTCATGATGATAAGGGCCGGCACCGCCCAATCCGGACTGGCAAGCCAGCCCGGCCCATCAATGCCAACCAGGCTGAGGAGCCAGTTCAGGATGCCGAAGCGCGGGTTAAAAATGAGACTCCACAAAATAGCTACCGCTACACCTGCAATGACGGACGGCAAATAGTAGATCGTGCGCCAGAATGCCAGGGCAGGCACGTTCTGGTTGAGGAGCAAGGCTAATACAAAACCAAATACCAAATTGAGCGGGATCGCGATGAGGGCAAACCTGACCGTGATCCCGAGGGAGTGCCAGAATTTGGGGTCGCCCGTGAAGAGCTTGATGTAGTTATCAAACAGAATGAAGACGGGTGCCGTTGTGATGTTATATCTGGTTAATGAGAGCACAAGTGAGGCAATCATCGGTCCCAGTGTGAAGATCACAAACCCAATCAGCCAGGGACTGATTAGGATATAGGCCCAGAGAGCTTCCTGTCGGCGCAAACTTCTTGGTTTGGATGCCGGCTTCACGCCGCTGTTCCTCAAATTCAGACGTTCGAGTTTCATCGTGTTGCTCCTCAAGCATAGTCTATCGAGTCTCCTCCTCAGGAGGAGACTCGATTCGAGCAATAGGATTGGACTCTACTTCGAGGCCCAATACTCGTCCAGATAACCCTGGACCTCCGCGTCCAGCGTATCCATCGTTTCTTGAACATCCGCGGCCCCATCGGTCCTAAGTATGTCCGCCGTATTTTCGGTGGCATCCCACACTTTTTGGTAATTGGGCACCCACTCTTCGTTGTTCGGTGATGCGTCCATGTATTGGATCGAGTCCACAAACAACTGGAAATCAACATTGGAATACTCTTCCGACATATCCTTCACCCAGTTCTCAGCCAGTGACTTGCGGGAAGGCATGCAACCCAGGATACCGCAAACTCGCGACAGCATTTCGGGTTCGATCAGCCATTTTGCAACTTCCCAGGCTTGTCTGGGATTTTTGGAATGAGCGGAAATCGCAAACGTATCCGCATTGGTTGGAGACACGATATCGCCACCCGGCCCAGCCGGGATCGGCGCGACGTTCCAGTTGAAATTATTAAAGGTTGGATAGGCATAAGCCATCCAGCTAAAGCATTCCCACATGGCGGTCGCCCCACCTTCAAAGGGGTTATCTGCACCTCCAAACGAGGAGCTCAGCTCCTCGCTGGTTGGAGCGACATGTGTTACCCAGATCGAATCGTGCAGGAATTGTGCTCCCTCCAAATAACCACCAGTATTCATCTCCGCAGTCTTATATTCGGCATCCATCCCCAACGGATTACCACCGAACTTTCCGGGTATTGTGCGGAACGGGCCACACCAGCCACCCCAACCCCACTGGTTGATCTTTGCAGCGTCGAAACCTGCCGAGTTTGCAGCGTTGCCATTTTCATCGAGGGTCAGGGTCTTAGCCAGCTCGACCAGTTGATCATAGGTCCAGTTTGAATCGCCATACGCGGAAGGTGGGTAGCTGAGGCCCGCTTTGTCGAACAGATCTTCATTATAGAAGACGATAGAAGGATATACGCCGACGGGCAGACCGATGGTTTTATCCGGATAGTTGAGGAGTTCCAGCGCAGGACCATAGAAATCGCTCGTGTCGTACTTATCTTCTTTGATGAAAGGCGCAATATCTATCCATTCATCAAAGAACTCTGCAATTCCCTGGATACCAATGGGAAACGCGAGATCGGGAGTCAGGTCCCCAGCCAGTAGCGTTGAAAACTTGGAGGCATGCTCCTCCCAGGTAGAGAATGTAAACTCCATCTGAATATCCGTGTGGCTGCTGTTGTATTCTGACGCAATCGTCTTCAATGCTTCCATGGAATCGGGATCGCTGCCCGCTCCGAAGCCGACAAAAACCGTGATATTCACTGGCTTATTTGCAGCCGGTGCCGTGCCGCACGCAGCAAGTAGCAAAGAAGCTGTGATGAACAATGCAAATAGTTTGTTTTTCATTCGCTCCTCCGAAAATGTGAAATTTGGTTTGGACTCATACGACCGGGATGTATTGGTTGTCTTCACCTCCCTGTGGAAGTAGGGGATTCATCTTGCAGGTTGTTGGATGAGGCAAATTGACACCCGCACGATTCGCGGATGACCAGTTCGGTGCGCATCAGAGTCAAAGCCTCAGCCTGCTCGCCGTTCATCAGCCGTACCAGCTGGCGGACAGCTTCGCGCCCTACCGCCTCGATCGGCGCGCGTACCGTTGTCAACGCGGGAGACAGGTAACGGGCGAAGGGAACATCGTCGAAACCCACAACCGCTACATCTCCTGGAATGAGGCGTCCTGCCAGCTTGAGGGCGCGCAGCGCGCCAATGGCTGAATCATCATCTCCCGCGAAGATCGCATCGAATTGAATCCCGTCCAACAGCATTTTTTGAACCGCGGCAAAGGCTGCTTCTTCGTCGAATTCACCTGCCGCGCTGAGTTCGGGATTGAAATTAAGGTTGTGTGCTGCGAGCGCCTCACGATAACCGCGCTCGCGCCAAACTGAGTCTTCGTGCTCTTCTGGTCCTTTTAAGAAAACAATGCGACGCCGGCCATGCACTTCAATCAAATGACTGACCAGCATGGCAGCGCCGTCTTTATTTTCAACCGCGATCACGGGGATGCTCAGCGAATCGGGCGGGGATTGGTGCAAAAGCACCATTGGGAAGTTCATGTTGTACAGGTGGTGTAGTTCGCGATGGTCAAGGCTATCGGTGAAGATCAACAAGCCATCTGTGTTATGTTCGCCGAGTGGCCTGCGTGAGGGGCCCTCCTTCTGCGTGGCATGAATGAGCAGATCATAGCCTGCCTCATAAGCACTCGCTTCAATACCTTTTAGCATCGATGGAAAGAATGCCCCACTGATTTCGGACAGTACCAAACCAATTGTGTTTGTCCGTTTGCTGGCGAGCACACGCGCTGCGTGACGCGGCACGAAGCGCAATTCCTCCATGGCGAGGCGTACTCGATTGGTTTTTTCTAACTCGACGGGGGTGGTCCCATTTAGCACGCGGCTTACCGTGGCAATCGAGACCCTGGCCTTCTGAGCGACATCGGCAATCGTGGGTGGGCGGTTTTTAGTGGTCACTTTTTTCGATGTTTTGAAAGCGTTTTCTGAAAGCGTTTTCAGAAGTATACAGAAAATCCGCCGGAGAGTCAACGAACGGATGTCATGAGTTTTTTCTTACTTCGATTTGACTGTTCATCATGGGATATACTCCTGCGCCATGAATGACGAACTAGCTTCCTTGTACACAGCCGATAAACAGGAGCGAGTAAACCAGCCGAAGGGTAACACTACAGCATACAAGGAAATGCGGACGCGGGACCTGGGGCGGCGTGAGCGCGTTATGGAAATCGTTGCCGCAAACCAGGTGCAGACTGCTGAGGATTATTTCCATGCCGCCTGGATCATGAACCATGGAGACACGCCTGACGATGCAAAGAACGCGCATTTCCTGGCAGTTCGGGCAAGCGAATTAAGCTACCGACCCGCCCGCTGGCTGGCAGCGGCAACGTACGATCGCTGGCAGATGTATCAGGGCAAACCACAGAAGTATGGAACAAATTATGTCTATGATGTGCGGCGGGACCGGCTATGGGATGTGGACCCGGAAACGACGGATGAAGAACGGGCTGCCTGGGATGTGCCTCCGCTCGCGGAGCAACTCCGTAAAGCCGAGGAGGCAAGTAAGCATCAAGCTCCGATGTCTGAGAGCGAGTTGAAGGAGTATGAGGCGAATGCGCCGCAATGGCTGAAAAAAGCATTGCTGCGCTGGCGAACGCAGGGAAGCGTTTGATCCCCCTTATGCCTTTTGTCCGAGCAAGAGATACAGGCTGCCGGCTGTGGAAAGGACCGTCAAATAGGGGAGCAGCTTATGCAATAACGGCACAAAAGCCGGCCAGGTCCTGTCGACGCTCACTAGTCCGCCAAAGACGATGGTGGCAATAAAGCACAATGCCGCAACCACGCAGGCAATCCACTCCACCGCGCTCAATGGAGCAGTATGGTCTAACTGGAAAGCGCGGACGGCGAGCAAAACAAATAACCCAAACCCGATCAGCTTGTGGATATTGAAGAGAACCGCGCCGTAGGGCTTTCCGGAATGATGCAGCCAGTAGCCGGAGGCGAAAATCACGAGGAAGAATAGTCCTATGTTGGCGAATCGTAGTTGAAGAATGTTCATGATTCCTGAAAACTTATAATGATGGGACGCAGTTGAGCCGCCCGTCAGCGGGCTAGTGGATCTGTGCCAGGAAAAATTCCCGGACGTCATTTCGCATTTCCGTGGTGATCTCATGTTCGACGCCGGGATAAAGCTTGAACTGTGTTTGCTCCAGGCCGGCCTCGGCATAGATTTGGCGGATGGCGATGAATTCATCTACGAAGACTGCGCCCTGGTAAATACGATATTTGAGCAGGTCTTCGTCCTCCCAGCTCATCTCAGAGCCGGTGATCAGCGGGGTGGGCGCGGAAGCGAGTCTGGCTTCCACTTCAGGGCGGGTGAACAGGTCGAAGTATTCATCTGCCAGGTAGCGGGTCCCATTCGAGGTGAAATACCCGCCGTGGTCCTGATCGCCCTGGTATAGAAAACGCGGCAAGGCAGCGAAGGCATCCATATCAAACGGGACGCCGGTGATGGCTTCGTAATCGTAGGTGCCAACCGGATAGGGCAGATTCTCGCCGGCGTAGGTGGCAAAAGGCAGGCTATGGCTGCCAGCGGACGCGACTGCCACCAGGCGATCGGGGTGCAGCAGGGAGAAGCGATCGCTGAACGTGCCGGAAGCGGAGAAGCCCCAGAGGAGAAAACGCGGCTCGATCTGGAGGTCCCGTTCGGCCAGTCTGAGGCGGGCATCCTCGACCATCGCCAGCAGTTGCAGGTCGACGCGTTGATAGCCGTCCTGCGTCGCGAGCAGAACGTTCCGATCCAGGTTGTGAACGTAGTATCCGTCCGGGCGTGGGAAGACAGGCACGAGCAGGGGCGTCCCGAGATCGTCCGCCAGCGTATGCCTTCTTGTGATCTCCTGTTTTGCTGCTGCCCGGTGGACAGCCAGATCATCGTCGTCGTGACCGGTGTTGTTGGGAATGACCAGGAGATAGCTTGACGTGACCTTTTTCGGCGTATAGAGCAGGTAATCCCAGTGGAAGCCTGCGGAGGGGTCCGCCGTGATGCTTTGGTAGCGACCCTGAGGAAAATTGAGCATGAACGCCGTCTCACTCCCCAGGAAAAGGAAAACACCGAGCAGGATGGCAGGGAGAACGAGCACAGTCACTGTGATGAAAAGCTTCTTCTTATTCATATGGATTTCCTGATGATGTAGCGTTGAATTTCCGCCGACTTATTACGGCGCGAGCAGAACGATGTTGCCGATCACCTGTCCGCTTTCGAGCAGCGCGTTGGCTTTGGCGGCTTCCAGGATCGGGAACCGGGCGGCAATGACGGGGTCGATTTTACCCTCCTCCAGCAGCTTGAAGAGCGCCGCCCAGTCCACCAGAAACCGACCCCAGTAAAGATGCGAGAGCCCTGTGCTGTAGTAGGCTGCCGACTTGCCGTCCGGCAGCAGGTTGAACAGGAGGGTTTGCCCCAGAATTTTCAGGGTGCGCGGGAGGCTCAGGGGATTGCCGTAGCCGACCAATTTTCCGCCGCGCCTGAGCAGCGAGTAGCCGCGCGCGAAGTAGCCGCCGGCCATCCCGTCGAAGACGAAGTCCAGCCCCTCCGGTTCCGCCCGGCGGATCACCTCGACGAAATCCTGCGTGCGATAATCGATCGGTGCCGCCCCGTACTCGGTCAGGATGTGGTGTTTGCTCTGCGAGGCGATCCCGTACATTTTGAGGCCGGCAAGTTTGCCGAGCTGCAGCAGCGCGGTGCCAATCCCGCCGCTCGCGCCGATGATGAGCACTTTGTCTCCGGCTTTCACCCTCGCCGACCAGTGCAGCGTGTGATAAGCCACGATGTAGTTCAGGATCAGGGGAGCCGCTTTGGCGGCGTCCACGCTGACCGGGACCGGGATCAGCCTGTCCGCGTTCCAGTAAACGTACTCGGCGTAACCTCCGAAGGCGATCAACGCCGCGACCCGGTCGCCCACCGAGACATTCGCGACATCCTTCCCGATTGCATCCACGGTGCCGATGACCGCGTAGCCCACCACAAAAGGATATTTGGCTGCAAATGGTGTCTGACCGTAGCGAGCAGTCACGTCAGGCAGGCAGACCGGCACAGCCAGGGCTTTGATGCGCGCCTCGCGCGCCGACGGTTCACGCAGCTCATTCTCGACGACCCGGAGCACCTCCGGTCCGCCCTTTTGGGTGACGACGACAGTTTTGTAGTTCATGATGCTTACCTTTTCAGCTTGCGGGGGATGGGGCAGGGGGGCCTCCACTGCGGGTCCGGATGCCATCCCAGTAAATGTCAAATCCCATTTGAATGATCTCTTCCTGTTTCCCGGGGTTCGACTCGAGGCGCAGGAGGTTCATCACAGCGACAATATCCTGGTACAGGATGCCACCGATCACATCGATGGGATAAGGCTTGATGGCGCCTTCATTGAGTCCTTTCTGGATCGCATCGTAGTAGTATCCGAAGAATTTACCGGTCTCCTGTGCAATGGCTTCCGCCACCAGCCCCGAATCCCGGACCTGCTGGACATATACATAGGCATCCCTGTTTTCCAGGAACCAGCGAATAGAGCCGCTCCAGATCGTAGAAAACATATCCCGGACCGAAAGGGAAGGGTTGAGCAGTGTCTTCATATGCTCGGATTGCTCCCGGGCGACCTGCAGGACCAGTTCATGGATCAAGTCCTGCTTGGTAGGGAAGTACAGGAACAGCGTCCCGGCGGCGGTGCCTGCTTCCTGCGCGATCGCGGCGGTCGAGGTGTTCTGCACGCCGTTGGCGACAAACAACTTCAGGGCGGCGTTCAAAAAATTCTCTCTTTTATCGGGGGCAAGTTTGCGGATCATAATTTCCTGGCAATATTCCATTTCATTAGTGACTGACTACTCAGTCATTATACAGAGGCGCTATAAGACTGTCAAGTCCTTTTATAAAGGCATGTCATTCTGAGCGAAGCGGGCGTACGTTGCCCTGCGAAGCGACACTTGCACCCGATTTGCCAAGTAAATCGTGCAACAAACGTAGTGCGATGCAGTGCAGGTGAGAATCCCGCTGCTTACATGCGCTGCGCATGTAAGCAGCGGAGACCTTTCACTACGCCTACGGCTCCGTTCAGGGTGACATGGGCTTTATGCTTGATCTTTCATGGCATAAACGTCTCACTTGACAGCCTCTGGAACCGGGTAGATACTCATTTCGTCTTAATAATTATTATGAACACACCCCTGGAGCAAAGGCGGGCACGATGAAGAAAAGACTTTCCCTTTCGATCAGCTTCATTTTGATCGCGAGTTTCCTGTTATCGAACTGCGGTCCCGTTACACCTATGCCAGACGCGACGCCGACTGCGACTCTGGAACCGGCGCCCGATGTCCAGGTGCGCGCGGATCAGGTCGCGCTGCACATCGTGGAGCAGCTCCCGCCTGCGGGGCAGCGGCTCGAGCTTGCCTCCGGGATCCAGATCGTCTTCGACCGCGACATGGATCAGGACAAAACGGCGGAGGCGTTCACGCTGCTCGACTCAGATAACGAGCCGGTTCCCGGCAAATCGAGCTGGATCGACCCGAGGACGTTTTCCTTTAAACCAGGCTCCAGGCTTGAGCCTTCGACCATTTACGAAGCGACCTTCTCTACCGCCGCCGGGCTCGATGGGAAACCGTTGGAGGAGGCGCTGCGCCTCGAGTTCACCACCACCGACGCGCTGGCCGTGGGACAGGTCTTCCCGATCCATGACTCCGAGGAGATCGATCCCAAGACCAACATCACCGTCATTTTCAACCAGCCTGTCGTGCCGCTAGAGATCAAGGAGGAACAGGCAGACCTGCCTCAACCGTTAGCGTTTTCGCCCGAGGTGGCGGGACAGGGGGAGTGGGTCAACTCGTCGGTGTATGTGTTCCAGCCGGAGAAACCTTTATTAAGCGGGACCCACTACACGATCAGAGTGGAGCCGGGCCTCGAAGATACGCTCGGGGACACGCTGGAAGAATCCTACGTCTGGCAATTCAGCACGCGCATGCCTGCCATCCAGAACGTTTTCCTGAAGGACAGGTACGAAGCCTCCGGTGAGTTTCTCGGAAATGTCCTGCTGGACCAGGCCTTTATCGTGACCTTCTTCCAGCCGATGGACGCCGAAAGCGCCTCCAAAAACATTACGGTGGTCAACAGCGAAACGAATCAACCTTTTCCCACCCGCCTGAAATGGAACGATGACTTCACCGCGCTGACGGTCGAGCCGGCCGGGCGATACGGGATCGCCAGTTATTATGACCTCACGATTTCAAAGGAACTGCGCGCCAAAGATGGCGGGACTCTGAAAGAGGGACGGACTGTTCGATTTGGCACTGTAATGATGCCGTACGTTACCTCCACATTCCCGGGTAACGGTTCGCAGGCGCAGGAGTTTGATCCGCGCCTGGAGATCACGTTTGCTTCACCGATGAGTTTTGCCTCATTGAAGGATAGGGTCAGGATTTCGCCGCAGCCAAAAGAAGGAGCAGAGTGGTATTACAACGATTATTCCTATAGCTTTGCCATCTACGGGCTTGAACCGGCTACAGACTATGTTGTCCGCGTTTTACCGGGCGCGGCGGATATCTATGGCAACACGATCAAAAGTGAATATTCATTCGCGTTTAGGACCGGGGACAGGTCGCCGTACGCGCGGCTGGTGACGCCCTGGCATCCGCTCGTCTACCGCGCCGAAGGTCCACAGGAGGTCTACTTCGAGCAGACCAATCTGGGCATAGGGACGGTCTCTCTGTATTCGATCACGTTCGACCAGTTCAAGAGGTTGATATCAGACAGCGATCGGCGGGCAGGTTTCAAGCCCACCACAGAACCGATCCGGGAATGGAACGCCATCAGTGAAGATGCAATCCGCAACAAAACGGATCTCCAGATTTTCAAGCTGCAGGATGCGAAAGAGCAGTCGCTCTCGCCAGGATATTATTTTATCGGCGTGAGCGCCGAACCGCTGGCTTATAGCACTCGTTTTTACGAGGGATCTGTCTTTGTGGTGGCGACGGACAACCTCACGCTCAAAACATCCTCTACGGACGTCTCCGCCTGGGTGGTGGACCTCGAAGGCGGGACGCCCCAGGCCGACATGCCGGTCAAGTTCTACGATGAAAATCTCAGGGAAGTCGGTGAAATCACCACAGATGAAAACGGGCTTGCCTCTCTCGGTAAGCTGAACAAACCTGCCTATGCCCGCGTGGAAGGGACCGACCGCGTGGCGTTCACAGCTGTCGAATGGGGGAGCGGCGTGTGGGCAGGCGATTTTGGCTTGTCTCAAAATTACTACGGAGACACAAGCGACTCCTTTGCCTATCTTTACACAGACAGACCTCTTTATCGCCCCGGACAGGAAGTGTATTTCAAGGGCATCGTCCGTCAGAATGATGACCTGCGTTACAGCATTCCGAGGGATGAAAAAGTCTACGTTGCCATCGAGCTGATGGGTGAGCGCGTCTTTGGTGAAACCATGCCGCTCTCGGAACTGGGGAGTTTTACGGGGACCTTCAAACTGGCTGAGGATGCCGGGCTCGGGACCTATGAAGTGCTCGTGAGCAAACGTCCGGGCACGGATCCATTTGGCTACCTCACCTTCCGTGTGGCGGAGTATCGCAAGCCTGAGTATGAAGTGCTGGCTTCTCCCGACCGGCCGAATATCCTGGCGGGAGAACCGGTGACGTTCAGCCTGGATGCGCAATATTATTCCGGCGGGGATCTGGGTAACGCCGACGTGCAATGGTTCCTCGAAGCGACCCCCTACTATTTCGAGCCCGCTTCTGATGAGTACTCACGCTTCAATTTCAGGGATTGGGACCGGGATGAGTTTTGGGACCCGCAGACCGGGCAAGGGATCGAAACCCTGGCACAGGGAAGCGGTGTCACAGACGGAAACGGTCATCTCGAAGTGACGGAGACGCTCGGACTGGACGAGAACAAAAACAGCCAGCAGGTCTCCTTCCGCGCGAATGTGAACGACGTCGCGGGGAACGTGGTCAGCGGCGGCACGAGCACCATCGTGCATCAAAGTGAGATCTACGCCGGCGTTCGTTCGCTCAGTTACATTGGTAAGCAGGGGGAGGAGCAGCCGTTCGAGATCGTCGTCCTGGATTGGGAGTCGAACCCCGTCCCCGATCAGGACGTGACCGTCAAATTCGTGGAACGGCGCTGGTACAGCGTGCAGACCCAGGACAAGCAGGGTCAGCTGCACTGGGAGAATTCGGTCAAGGAGATCCCCGTCACGCAAACGAGCGCGACGACAGGCGAGGATGGCATGGCAACCGTGGCGTTCGACCCGCCCGCGGGAGGGATCTACAAAGCCATCGTGACCGTCCGTGACAGCAAAGGTCACACGCACCAATCCTCCGCGTACATGTGGGTGGCGGGCGAGGGGTACGTGGCCTGGGGTCAGACCAACGACCGCACGTTCGACCTGATCATAGACAAAGATATGTATTCGCCGGGCGATACGGCCGAGATCCTGATCGCCCAGCCGTTCGAACATGACGTGTACGCGCTGGTCACGTATGAACGCGGGCACGTCTACAAGCAGAATGTCATTCTTCTGAAAGGCAATAGCACTGTTTACAAGCTGCCGATCACCGAAGACATGGCTCCGATCTCGTATGTCTCGGTCGTCGTGATCAGTGGCGCAGAGCAGAGCGGCACGCCCGACTTCGCGATCGGCATGGCAGGCTTCAACGTCGATACGGACCACCAGGAACTGGTGGTCAAGGTCACCGCCGACCCGGAGTCCGCGGGACCGGGGGACACCGTTACCTACACCGTGGAGACGAAAGACTACAGCGGCAAGCCGGTCTCAGCCGACGTCTCGCTGGCCGTGGTGGACAAAGCCGTGCTGGCGCTGGCGCCCTCCAACTCCAGGCGGATGCTGGACGCGTTCTATCCCGATCAGTCGCTGGGTGTCCAGACGGCGCTGGGCATCGTGCTCAACGCGGAGGACTTCAACGCCCTGTATCGTGAGAGCATCCCCGAAGGCGGCGGCGCGGGCGGCGGCGGCATCGAGACGAGTCTCGGCATTATCAACGTGCGCGGGAATTTCAAGGATACAGCCTTCTTCGAGGGAGTCGCCGTCACGGATGAGGACGGCAAAGCGCATTTCACGGTGGACCTGCCGGATAACCTGACGACCTGGCAGGCGGATGCGCGCGCGGTCACGGCCGACAGCCGCGTGGGGCAGACGACCGGCGAGCTGCTCAGCACGAAGCCGCTCATCGTCCAATTGCAGACGCCGCGCTTCTTCGTCAACGGCGACCAGGTCACGGTCGGCGCGCTCGTGCACAACAATGAGGACCAGCCGATGGCGGTCAGGGTGTCGCTGGAAGCCAAAGGCGTCGAGCTGCTTTCCTCCGCGGAGCAGGAAGTGGACGTGCCTGCCGGCAAACAGATGTACGTGACCTGGGACCTCCTCGTCCAAAGCGGCGTGAAGCGGGTTGATTTCACTGTGCAGGCGGCGAGCGGGGCATATCAGGATGCCAGCAAACCGGCCCTCGGCACGTTATCCGATCAGGGCATCCCGGTCTACAACTACGTCGCGACCGAAACGGTCGG
>Ga0105098_10000067_pt1 | contig 29218 bp, 24 predicted proteins | sample PPLLak21cMay2015_FD_79137 | JGI IMG/M metagenome (GOLD analysis project Ga0105098, IMG submission 79137) | Freshwater sediment microbial communities from Prairie Pothole Lake near Jamestown, North Dakota, USA - PPLs Lake P7 Core (1) Depth... | ecosystem: Environmental > Aquatic > Freshwater >... | reverse complement strand
GTAAGCATCGTTGTTGAAAGTTGAGCGCCAGCCGACATTTGGATCGATGAACTCCACGTCCCCGGTCTTTTGCCAGGAGACCCAGCTTTCGCCATCGTCTGTCGAATGGAAATAAAAACTGTAGGAGGACTCTGGATCATACTCTTCGTAGACACGGCACTGAATCGTCACTCCAATCGTGTTGGGCGGAATGAGATTTATTTCCTGCGCTCCGCACCAGGGTGTATTGTTTGTGAAGGCTTCTGGCAATGGATTTGGCGGGGCGAATGAAATCTCACCCCACGTGAGGCCCGCATCTGCGGATCGAAAAAGACTCCACTCTCCACTCGGCTCAGTCGCCCCATCTAGTTGAGAAGTACTAATCCAGCCTGTTTGTCCGTCTTGAAAAGCCATGCCTGTGAAACTCATCACCATGGCTCCTCCGAGGCTGGCATTGATAGGCGTCCAATGTGCTCCTCCGTCGGTGGTCTGATAGAAGCGAAAGTCATCCTGGAACATGTTATGGTCCACAGTCACCAGCATCCAGCCGGTCTGTGCATCCACAAAATGGATGGATTTAGGATCGTAATACAATGGATCAAAGCCGAAGCCGCATTCCGGATATTGCAAGCACACATGCCCGCTTTGCCAGGTGTCCCCGCCATCGGAGGTATACCAGACCGTAGCATTGTTGGGCTTCGGAGAACATTCCGCGGTATAGCAGGCTTGCTGATAGGGCGTTGCCCAGGCAGTATCCGCATCCAGCGCAAAGAATCCCGAATCGCGATAGCCTCCGCTTTGCGGCGTGACGTCTTTCCATGTGTGACCGCCATCTGTCGTGTGGAGGATATGTTCGCGCGAATCGATCCCCCAGCCATCCAGCTCGTCGCTCATATGGAGGCTGGTTAGCGCAACAGACTCTCCCGGACTGAGCGTCGCGATCGCGGTAGAGGTTGGCGCAGGCGTGTAGGTCGGGTAGGTTTCTTCGGTGGCAGCAGGAGAGATGGATGAGGTGAGAATGATCGGCGTGAGCGAGGCGGATGGCATTTCTGTCCGGGTTGCAGGGTCGAGGATTTGTGTTGCCGGCATCGCAGGATTACATGCCGTGAGTATCATAACAAGCATGGCAATCGAATGTGTCCACTGCAATTCCGCATGCCTTTTGCGGACGAAGCTTGTCTTTCCTGTATGCGTCATCTGGGGCTCCCAGGGCTGGTGAGGAAATTATACAGGAAATCAACTCCTCCGCCGCGCTGTGGAGGGGAGGCAGTGCGGGGGTACAATGAATTCAAGTTCATCACTCAGTTTCAGAAATGGAGGGCGCCATGTCTGATTTTGCATTGCAGGCTTTGTCACGTTTGCGGGAGGGGAGCAATTTTCAATGGTATGTAATCCCGCTGCTGTCTTTTGTCTTCTACGTCTATACCGTCGAAGCCGAGAAGCGCAACTGGAACCTGATCCTGGCTGGTCTCGCCTTTTGGGGCGCGGACTGGCTGAACGAGATTATCAACAGCCTGGTCCTGCGTGGCACGGGCTACGCGCCCATTTGGGCAGAACCCGGTCCCACAGCATATCTTATTTTGGTTGGCTTGAACATCGAAACCATGTTCATGTTCGCCGTGGCAGGGCTCATCTGGACCAAGATGCTTCATCCGGATAAGGATTTCAAATATCTCGGGATCCCGAATCGCTGGGCGGTGGCATTGTTCGGGGCGGTCTTTTCTGTGTTCGTCGAATATCTACTCAATTCGGTCAATGCCCTGACCTGGGATTACTCCTGGTGGAATCGCGGCATACCCATCCTGATTTTCTTGTTTGGCTACTTGTGGTTCTTCGTGTTTGCCTTCTGGGTCTATGACATGAAGGAGCTTAAACAGAAGCTGCAAGTCGTTGGCGCGCTGTGGGCGGTAGACATTATTGCCCTGATTGTCTTTGCCGGCTTTCTGAAGTGGATCTGACGATTTTCGATTGTCGATTTACGATTTATGATTTTCGATTGCCGAACGACTCGTTCAGGTTGGTGTGCAGTGTCTCGGCAGCATAGACGCGGTCCGTGACGGGACTGAGGCGTTTCGCTATACGTTTCGTGACGAGCGGAATGGCTTTCCGCCCGTAGAAATGCTGGTGGTAAAGCCGGTTCGCCCCGGCCTCATCCCAGGCCCAGTGGAGGTGGGTGTAGCGCGAGGCGTCCAGCGGACGCGTGTAGCCGCGCAAGACCTTTTCCTGTTTAATGCTCACATAGTGCTCGAAATAGGTCATGACCAGTTCACGCAGGTTTTTATAGACGGGTTCGCGGAATCCCAAAAAGACATAATTGGTTTTGGCGAGCGCGCCCCAGCGGCCATCGATTTGATACAGCGCCAGTACGTGATCGTCGTCTTTGCCGGGGTCGGGGACGATGTCGATCAGCAGCGGCTTGAATCCGATCCGCCAGAGAGCCAGGGCGGCCAGGAAGCCACCGTCGAGGCAGTGAGACTGTCCATCCAGCATCGCATTGAGCGGAGAACGGTCACGCTCCTCGCCAATATATATCAGACTATCCAAATATTCCTGAATGGCAAAAGGTGTATTCAGGCTGAGGAATTTTTTGCGCAGGCCCGCGGGCAGGCAGGATTGGAATTCGGTTATGAAAGACATGGCTCACCTTATATTCAATATAGCCCTCTCCCGTAAAGTGCAAAGACGGAATGCCAGGGCGCAGCAAAGTATACAGCCAGAACATCCCCCAAACCTGACGGGTTTGGGGGATGTGTGCTTTTTCGATTGGAACGATTGGGCTTAGAAAATTATGTTTTGAGGAGTTACTTGTCGCCCAGGGATATGATGTCGGCGGACCCAACTCCACTTTGGTCCAGCCTCGGTTCACCATAGTACCGGATGTTCCCGCTCCCGCTGACTCGAATTGTCAGCTCATCAGTTACCCAAACCTTGACATCCGCCGAGCCCCGAACGCTGATATTGGCGGTGTCCGTTTCCAGGTCTCCTGCCAGGTAATTGCCGGAGCCATCCACCGTCACTTCCTGGGTATCGGCCTTGCCCTCGAGCTTCACATCGCCTGATCCCCGGATGGATGTGTCCAGGGTCTTAACCTCGACGCTCTCCAGCGTAATGCTGCCTGAACCATTAAGATCCATGGAAAGGTCGTCGGCAATTAAGCTTTCGATCTCAATATCGCCTGACCCCGGAATTGAAATTTTGAAATTATTCGAGTTTACCGGCTCCACGTAAAAGTTCCCTGAACCGAGTAATGCAAGGCCGTTCAAGTCCTCTACTGTTATGGTATAGGTAATCGACTGCGATGGGGTGATATCAACACCTTCTTTGATGCCAAGTGTGAGCTCGCCGCCTGCCACACTAATGTCGAGCACAGGAATAATGTTATCGTCCGCCTCGACGGACAGACTCTCGGTCTGGCCCTGTTCGATGTACACATCGCCGGATCCTTCCAGCGTGATCCGATCGAAGTTGCTGACATCAAAGTCCTGGGTAACCACATTTCCCGACCCAACCACGAAGTTGGCTGGGAAATATCCACAGGCCAGGGACGGGATGAAGAACAATGCGATTAGAAATACAGAAAAAATACGCTTCATAGTTTGATCCTTTGCTTCTATTTACCCTTTCATCTTATCTGCTTTGTGAGGCTGCCTGGCCAGGTGAATATTGATAGAATTGGAGCCATGGCAGCTTATTCCATCCCTCTCTACGAGATTCGCCGCGAGCAGGTCGCGGTCAATTCACGTTTCATTGCCACGCTGGCGCCCGCCTTCAGCATCGACGAAGCGCGGGCGTTCATTGCCCGGATCAGGAAGGAGTTTGCGGACGCGAGTCATAACGTGCCGGCGTACATTATCGGCGGAGGGAATACCGTGACCGAGTATTTTTCCGACGACGGTGAACCCTCGGGGACAGCGGGCAGGCCTGCGCTGGCAGTTTTACGCGGCAGCGGATTGGGTGATGCGGTGGTGGTGGTCACGCGTTATTTTGGCGGCACACTGCTGGGCACAGGTGGATTGGTCAAAGCGTATACCGAGTTGACGCAGAGGGTCGTCAATGCTGTGGGGCGCGGACGGAGAGTCCCTGTGCATGTGGCGATGCTGGCAATTCCATATAATTTGCTGGAACGGGTCAGGCTGGTGGTGACACGCCAGGGTGGGAAAGTGCTCGATGAGGATTTTGCCGCGGATATTACGATGACCCTGCAGTTCCCCGTTGATGCGTTTGAAGTGTTTCAGAACGAACTGCGCGAACTGTCCGCGGGGAAGCTGAAAGTGGAAGTGATCGAGTCGAAAGAGACGATTGTGGCGGTTGCGGATGATTGAGTCAAAACCTTCACCGCGAAGGCGCGAAGAGCGCTAAGATTTTAAAAGGTTTTTCTTCGCGACCTTCGCGTGCTTCGCGGTTCGAAAGTAGGTATTTCGGGGAGAGGAACGTTGGGATAACGGGATCAGTTGCCGGCGGCGCGCGACGCGCAGCCTCCTATTGCAGCGAACTGATGCGCAGGGCCAATTCTCGCAATTGGGTTGGACTGACCGGTTTCAACAGGATCATATCCACATCATTGTGCAGGGTTTCCGCCAGGCGATTATCAGCTGTCGTCAGGATCACATGTGTCCTTGTAAATCGTTTATTCGAGCGAAGATGCGTCAAAACCTCCTGGCCGGGCCTGCCAGGAATATGCAAATCAAGGATAACGATCTGTGGAACAACATTTCCCAACAGCTCCATTGCGGTGTCTCCATCGATACACGTCTCGACTTCGAAATCCGCCTCAAGAGTCAGGCATATGATCTCATTCAGTTTCGGATCATCTTCGACAATTAGCGCGAATGGTTTTGTCATGGTTTTACCCCACCGCTTTCATTGGAAGTAATATAGTAAAGCTGGATCCTTTGCCAGGTTCACTTTCCAGCACAATCTTGCCGTCCATCAGATCGACCAACTGCTTCGTGATGGACAGTCCCAATCCGACCCCGCGATTGTCGGCCGTAAGACCCCGATCCAACTGGCGAAATGGTTCGAAGATATCTGCCTGCGCTTCCTTTGGGATTCCCATGCCTGTGTCTGTTACCTCGATTCCCCAATAATGTTCATCCGGGCGGGTAACGTTAAGACACACGCTGCCTTCCTTTGTAAATTTGAGGGCGTTGCCAATCAGGTTAATGACAATTTGCCGTATGCGCCGGTCATCACCGTAGATAGCCTGTGGCAAATTTGGGTCAATGTAGGAAGAAAACTCCAGACCCTTTTTCTGCGCCAGGATATCCATGCCGGATGTGGCTTGCTGGATGAGTGTGAAGGGAGAGAAGACGCTTTCGTGCAAGGTAGCGGCACTCGAACGCAGTTGTGCCTCATCCAGGAGCTCGTTGACCATGACCGCCAGATATTCCGTGCTTTCAATAATTTGAGAGGTGGCCTTCTGCTGTTTTTCATTCAATTCCCCAAATGTGTTGCGCTCAAGGAGTTCCGCGTAGCCAAGGATGCCTCCCAGCGGAGTCCGCAGTTCGTGGCTCACTTTGGAAAGCAAGCGCGTTTTTGCAAGGTTGGCTTCCAGGGCCCGGTCATGTGCCAGGCGTAGTGCATCCTGTGCCTGCTTGATAGCGGTGATGTCGCGTGCGAGGGCCTGGAAACCTGTGATCTGATCATCCTCAAAGATAAGTTGTACCTTTTGACCCAGCCAGGTCTCGCTGCCATCGGCTGCAATGATTGGTAGTTCATGATATGTGGTGGGTGTTTTGCTGAGAAACTGATGGTCATAGGCGCGCTTTACCTTGTGGCGCGCCTCAGGTGCAACCAGCTCGAGGTAGTGTCTGCCGACCACGTCCTGTTCATATCCAAGAATGCGCATGGTGGCTGGATTGGCATATGTGAGACATCCATGGCTATCCACCCGGTAAATGATGTCATTGGCGTTCTCCACGATCTGCCGGAAGCGCGCCTCGCTTTCCTGCAGCTGTCTTTCCGCCCGTTTGCGGTCTGTGATGTTGCGGACGGTGATGACTCGCCCGATGACCGATTTGTTTTCATCCAGCAAAGTGGACAAACTTAATTCATACCAGCGCTGCGTTCCTCCTTCGCCAAAGCTGATCTCGTCCGCGGCTTCCAAAACATTGCGATAGCGCTCGATGAGTTCGGGCCACTTCGAAAGGACATCAGCCACGGGTCTGCCGATGTGCTGCTGCTCGCTGGATAGACCGATCATTTGTTGTGCCGAGCGGTTGATGTCAACGATCCTCTGGTTGGCATCCAATATGATCATGCCATCCTTCATCCCATCCACGACGATGTCACGTGCAATGGGGGCGATATCCAGCAAGCGGTGATGGAAAAGCGCGAATGCCAGGCCAATGGCTGTGAGGGTCAAGGCAAAGGGCGTCAGGTCAAGCAGGATGGGGATGATCCGAAAAACGAAGATAATATTTGCAATAAATGGTATCAGGGTCGCGAGCAGGATCCAGGTCATCTGGGCGCGATACTGTTTGGGCCAGCGTAATAGCGCTCGCACGATCAAGACCTGACCGATCGTGATCAAAGTGTATGAATAAAGCGCGTGCACCCAGAACCAGGGACCATTGATGTTGTCCAGGAGGAAAAACCCGCCTTCATAGGTAAGCGCTATGCTTGTCCAGAAAAGCCCGTGTAAATCGTTCGTAAGCGTAAAGATGATCGTGATGATCGGGATAATGGAGAGCATCGCAAGCCGGCGCGGATTGAGCCAGGCCCTGCGCCGGGTATATTCGAGAGCGAAGGCCAGCCAGGCTACCGGTGTGGCAACTACGCCCACGAACATCAATTTATCCCAAAAGAGCTTTGCAGGGAGGTCCGTTCCCGCCAGTTGGAAGATATAGCATATTTCCCACTCGTACAACATCAACATCATAATGGCAAACGAAGTCGCGCCGATTGCCTGTCGGTTTTGCCATGTATACAAGGCTAGCGCGCCTGAGATCAAAATGCCCAGCGCGAGCGGCATCATACTTATTGTGAAATGATAGGACATGGATGAGCCTTGTGCCTGCTGATTGAGTTGTCCAGCCGATTATATCCCAGCGGGTTTCGTCTGGGAGATTACTCGCTTACAAACATGATAATCGACTATTCCCATTAGCGGGAGCCAAAGTTGCGTGGGATTGTCCGAATTGGGGGTATTTGGGGAAACAGGTATACAAGTAAAACAGGTAAACAAGTGTCGAGCAACCTGTTTACCTGTTTACATGTGTATGTAGCTACTTTTACTCGTATGCCAGTGTGTCGCGCACGGTGAGGCGGGATGCCCGGCGGGCCGGCAGTGCACTGGCAATCGTGGCCAGGACGAGGGTAAAGATCAGCCAGGCAATAATGCCAGCCGTGCCGTAGACAGCAGGCAGGGGGGAAGTCATAATCGCTACCCCGACGCCGTAGCACAGAATCCCTGTGATCGGAACGGCGACCAGGATGCTGACCGCCCAACTGATCAAACCGATCACCATGCCTTCCACAATCACGATGCTTTGGATATCGAGGTTGGATGCGCCGACAGCGCGCATCACGCCGATCTCACGCGTGCGCTCGAGAACGTTGATGCTCATGGTGCCCATCAACCCCAGCCCGCCGACAATGGCGATCATGACCGCCATACTCAGCATGAAGTACACGAGAATATCTGTCTGTGACTTTTGGTCCCGGATCCAATCTGCGCCCAATTGTGTGGAGCCGAATTGGATGCCGCTTTTCTGATAAAGCGCCTGGACCTGATCGCTGATCCTCTTTTGGGAAATCGCATCGTGCTGGTCGGTGAGGATACGCAGGGAATACACCTGCCCGGGTTCGCCGATCAGGACACTTAGATATTCATAGTTCGCGTACAGCAACGGTGGAACGACATTGCCGGTCAGACTGTAAGTGCCAATGATCTGCCATTTCGTCTCTTTGCCATCCACTTCGATCGTCAGCCAGTCACCGACTTTGAGATCGGGAAAAACGTTCAAGATGTGATTGCCAATCACAATGGCATTCTCATCCCCTGGTTGCAACCAGCGCCCCGAGGTGATAATGGGCTGGATCAACGTCGAGGTGGAAGGTGGAGCGACAAATAGGATTTGTGTGCCAGGCTGATCCTCGTCCATAATCAGGGTGCCGGGGTATTCCGTCCAGCCCTCGACGCCGGAAACGCCCGGGACGCTCTGGGCAATGGGCGCCACTTCATCGAAGCGATAGTAACGCCCAAAGGACAGGTTGATGTCGGCCAGGAAATAGCCCTGAATATCCGTCATGGTCTTGTCGAAGGAGGCCCACAGGTTGTAGACACCGATGAAGATGGCGCCGCCAAGGATAAGCGTGAATAAGGTCAAGGCCAGGCGTGTTCGTTTGCGGAAGGCATTGCGCAGCGACAGACGGATCGGACGCGGGATGAACAGCGCACCTTTGCCCACTGGTTTGTGCTTGATCTTTCCACCGCTGCCGATGCCGTAGTCACTGATCGCTTCCCGCACGGTCACACGGATACTGTTATAGATTGGCAGTAATGCCGCGATGAATGGGACGACCAAAGCCACGATCAACTGCTGGATGAGTGTGGCAGTGTACCCTTTGTATGGGGTCGGATGGAAGTTCAACCACGCAGCCATGCCGCCGCCAATTATCTTTGCCGCGGCGTTCGCAAGCGGGACGGCAATTACCAGAGCCACAACACCAAAGCCTAGGATCAATACAACATACATCATAAAGACCTGGGAGTTTGCGCCTCCAATCGCCTTCATGATCCCAATGTGCCGCGTCTGTTGTGTCATCAACGCCGTAATCGTATTGACGATCAGGAAGCCGCTTAACAAGACGGTCATATATCCCAGTACGCCGAGGATGAAAAATACACCCTGCATAATGCTGAAGGCAAAGTGATGGCCCGGCTGATAGACGAACACAAAGTAAACCGTTGCGCCGGCGCGCTCGACGCGGTCTGCGACAGCCTGGGCGACTTTTGTGACGTGATCCGCGTCCGTTTGTTTTTCGGTGACGCTGATGACCAGTGAGTCGTAGTTTTCGGATCCACCAAGCCATTTGAGTGTCTTGGGCGTGACATAGGCATTCATCATATTCGTAAAACCGAATGGAAAGCCTGTTACATCGTGCATGTACCCGGCAAGGGTTAACTCGCGCTGTTTGCCATCGCTAAGCTCCACAACGACCGTATCGCCAGGTTTATATCCGAGTGTCGCAGCAGATGCATCTACAATGATTTCCTTCTCGCCAAGCGGCGGCAGAGTGTCCTCTCCCAACGCAGGCTTGAGCTGATTCAATGTGGTAAGCCCGGGGTCTTCCACGGCAGTGAACTGGATGGAAACCTGCTTGTCATCGGTGCGAACCACTTTGGCGCTCACGCTGCTGCGTCCCTCGACCGCCTCCACGCCGGGGACATCGCGCGCGACCTTCACCATATCATCATCCAGGGGACCCGCATAGACGATTGCTTCAGAAGGACTCGCTGAAAGGTAATCGGTGTCCATGCTTTCAGTCATGTACAGTCCCAGGTTGCTGTTGAAGCCTACTGCCAGCACGCCGACTGCAATGGTAATGATAACCAGGAAGGTACGCGATTTATTGCCCCAGAAATCGGCCCAGACTTTCTTCCAGCGGCTGCTCATAGGTCTCCTGCCCTTCCCGGAAGACCACCGGGACTTCGTCGCTCGATATTCGCCTGTTTATTCCTGTTCGCCATCCTGTGCAGCGCCTCACGCGTTTCATAGGATTGTGCCAGCAATTCATCGAGTTGATCGTAGCTGAGGACCAGGACCTCCACCGGGTTGTGCTCAGAGGCGCGCACGGACGCCCAGCGTCTGCGCTCATGGAAGAATGCCATTTCGCCGAAGATCTGTCCGGGTCCGAGTTGCAGCGCGACGACATCGGATTGGTTCTCGCGCGGCAGGACAACTTCCACGGTTCCTTTGGAGACGATGTAGAACGAATCCGCATTCGTGCCTTCCGAGATGATCATCGTGCCCGCTTCATAGGTCTGGGATTTCGCCTGGCGGGTGGCCAGCAGGAGCTGGTCCTGGGTCAGCGTTGGCATGGCTTTGGCAACATACTCATTGACGATCTCACCGTCGGTGATCAACGCAGTGCGATGGGTCTGCTTGGCCAGTCCGCTATCGTGGGTCACGATGATGATGGTCTTGCCCTTGGCAACCAGCTCGTGGAACAAGTCAAAGACCGATTCGGCTGTTTTTGAGTCGAGGTTACCGGTCGGTTCGTCCGCGATCACGATGGGCGGATCGTTGGCGAGGGCGCGCGCGATCGCAACGCGCTGCTGCTGCCCGCCGGAGAGGGCGGTGGGCAGTTTGTAAGCATGATCCGCCAGTTCCACCATCTCGAGCAATGCCAGGGCGCGCGGCTCGCGTTCGCGCATCGGGTAGGTGCGGCAAAAATCCATCGGCAGCATGATATTTTCGATGACCGAGATGGTCGGCAGGAGCTGAAAGAATTGGAACACGATGCCGAGATTCTTCCCGCGCCAGCGCGCCATCTGGTTTTCGTTTAGCTCATGGACTGCTGTGTCATTGACAAACACCTCGCCGGACGTTGGATGGTCGATGCCTGTGATCATGTTCAGCAGGGTGGATTTGCCGCTGCCCGATTTGCCGATGACACCGACAAATTCGCCCGCATTGATCTGCAGGTCGACGCTTTTCAAAGCATGGAAATCTCCAATGGCAGTCTTGTAAAACTTCTGGACATCCCGCAGGTCGATAATGGGATGGGTGCCGTTGCCGTTCCCGTTGTTCTTCGGCTCATTATTTTTAAAGAATGGGAAAGTGAACATAGAATAACCTCCGGGTTTTGTTACGCATAGGCCAGGCTGTCGCGTACGCTGATGCGGGTCGCGCGGCGTGCGGGCAGAATGGATGCCACGATTGAAATGACTAAAACGGTTACCAGCCAGGTCGTCACAGCAGACCAATTATATTGATAATCCAGCGTTGCGCCAAACATGGCTTTTCCCAACGCATTGGCCAGTATCGGGCTTGCCAAAAATGAAACAGGCATGGCGATCAACCAACTCAGGATGCCTTGCAGCAAACCTTCCATCACAAAGATACCGAGTATCGACCGGGAGCGCGCGCCCACTGCCCGCAGCACGCCGATCTCTTTCGTCCGCTCGATGACGCCAATCGAGAGAGCGCCCATTAACGCGAGCCCGCCCACCAGCGCGACGATGATAGCCAGGGCCAGCATCATCCAGATCACGATGGCAAATTGCCAGTCGGCGGTGCTGCGTGAGTCGGCCTGGGTCTCGCTCATAGCGACTTTAAGGCCGTGGCGATCATACATCTCCTTGAGCTGTTTGGTGACTTCCGCAGTGAATGCAGGCTCATGGGAGGTTGTGCGCACATACAACATGCTTCCCTGGCCATATTTTTTTGTGGTCTGGTACAAGGCTTCCAAAGGAGCAAAAATCGTATCCTGATTAAAGCCGCCGACGAATACCGGATCATAAAAGCCGACTACCTGCCACTCGTCCTTGCCCAGTTCCCCAAGGTCGAGGATCACCGTGTCGCCAACCTGAATCCGGTTGTCTTCTGCCGTCTGGCGTGTGATGACCACCGCCCGGCCGTTCTCGCCGGGTGTAAACCAGCGTCCTGCGACGATCAGCGGGGAGGAGAAATCACTGCCTGTTGGGATGCCTTGCAGGCTGCTCCCAATGCCGGCTTCCTTGACCAGCTGACCTTCGACGAAAAGGGTGGCTGCCTGAACAAGACGCAGCTCAGCCTTGTCCACGCCGGGCACGGTGGCCGCCAGTGCCTGCACTCGTTCAGCTCTTTGGATCGATTCGAACTGGATCGTCGTATCGAAATGCCGTCGCCCGAAGAGGTTGTCCAGGGTGAATGTAGCGGAAGAAGCAAGGCTCATGACCATCAGGAACGAGCCGCCGGCTGTGATCAGCACCAGCTGTGTCAGCAGCAGGCGGCCGCGGTGGCGGAACATGTTACCCAGGGCGGTTGCATATTGCGTGGATAGCCAGCGCTGCCCGAAGGCATCGACCAGACGGTCGAGCCGCCCGGAACGAAAGTCGCCTCCCAGGCCGTAGCTTGCGATGGCCTGCCGTACGCTGATCCGGGCACCGTGCAGTACGGGCGGCAGACCCGCCAGCAGCGGCGCAGCCAGCGCGGAGATCACCTGGAAGGTAACAGCCTGCGAAGAGAGTTCGAACTGGTTGTAATCTATGTTGTACAGATTCAAAAATATCCTGGTGACGCTGGTGGCGACCACAGCGCCTAATGGTAAAGCAATCGCCAATGCCAATATGCCGTAAACTAATGCATTGACGAGATAAATCCCGATGATCGTACTGGTTCTGCCGCCGATCGCTTTGAGGATTCCGATCTGATTCATTTGCTGGGTGATGAGATTGGAGAGCGTGTTGTAGATCAATATCGCACCCACCACGACGCAGATCATGGCCAGCAGCTTCTGGACCAGCGCAAAACCGTCCATCATGCTGCTGCCCCAATGCTCTTCGGGATCCCCGTAGACAAACGAGCCGACGCCCACGCCTTGTTTGGCAAGTTTATCCTTGATGGCAGAGGCAACTTCGCGCGCATGATCGTAGCTGTACGGCGTGACCCGCACATAGAATGCACCGAATTTGCCCTCCGGCACGTTCAGGCGTTCCATACCTTCACCATTCATAAAGAAGAATGCCAGGTCCATGAATTGCGGCGGCGGCACGAAGGGATGACGGATCAAGCCTGTTACGGGCAGCGTCCGTTCCTGATCGTTGATCTTGAAAATGACCGAATCGCCGATTTCCACTCCGAGAAATTGAGCCGCCATGCGTTCAATGGCAAGATCATTCTTCGTGCCGGGCCATTGCCCGCCTCGCAATTGCAGTAACTCATACTTTTGGGTTTCGAAATCGGGACGCATCTGAACGACAGCCTGTCGCCATTCATCCTCAGGGTGCAGTTTGTAAAGGGCAGTGGCCGAGTTGTAGGGTTCGACATTCTCGACGCCCGGCACCTCCCGGAGGCTGAGAATCACATCCTCGTCAACATAACGCGTCAGACCCACATCGATATGAGTGGGCAGGACGGCGCGGTGGGACTCGTTCATATTCGTTATGAGCAGCTCGCTCATGCCAAAGATCGCACCTACGGCGAACACACCGGCTGCGATGCTCAACACCGCCAGGAGCGTACGCGTCTTGTTGTGCCACAGGTCGAACCAGATCTTGTACCAGATCACGCTCATCTCAGGCCTGCACTTCCCGAAACTCGGTATTTTCCTGCTGATGGCGATCGGCAGCCTGACTCAACGCCTCGCGCGTGACCTCGGACTCGCTCAGCAATCCGTTGAGCTGGTCGTAATGGATTGCCAGTACCTCCGCCGGGCTGCTTTCCGAGGCGCGCACGGAGGCATTGCTCTTGCTGTTGTGGAAGAACGCAATCTCACCAAAATACTTGCCGGGACCCAGCTGCAGGATCACCACATCCGACTGATTGGGGCGCGGCAGTACCACTTCGACTGTGCCTTTGGAGACAATATAAAACTTATCGTTATCCTTGCCTTCCGTAAGGATCATCGATCCTGCTTCATACTGGCGAGCCTTGACCTTATGAGTCGCCGACAGTAATTGTGCAGGGGTGAGGGTAGGCAGGGCCTTTGCAAGGTACTCGTTGACAATCTCGCCGTCTGCGATGAGCGCAGTGCGATGGGTGCGTTTCGCGAGACCGCTATCGTGAGTCACGATGATAACGGTCTTGCCCTGTGTGACAAGATCATTGAAAAGCGAAAAGACCGATTCAGCCGTCTTGGAATCCAGATTACCTGTGGGTTCGTCGGCGATGAGGACCGGTGGATCATTGGCGAGGGCACGCGCGATGGCCGCGCGTTGCTGCTGACCGCCGGAGATCATGCTCGGCAGTTTATGTCGATGCTCACTGAGGCCCACTAACTCCAGCAAATGCTCGGCGCGCTGGCGTCTTTCACGCTTTGAATACTTCCCGGCCAGGTCCATCGGCAGGATTACATTTTGCAGAAGGTTGAGCGCCGGCAATAGCTGAAAAAACTGGAAGATGATACCCAGGTTCGTGCCGCGCCAGATTGCCATCTGGTTTTCGTCCATGGTATGCACGGCTGTGCCATTCACCCAGACCTCACCTGTTGTCGGCCGGTCAATCCCCGCGATCATATTCAGCAGTGTGGACTTACCGCTGCCGGATTTGCCAATGATGCTGACGAACTCACCGGCCCGGATGCACAGGTCAATGCTCTTGAGCGCGTGATAGTCCCCTGCGGCGCTTTGATAGTATTTATCCACACTGCGCAAATCGATCATCTGCGAGTGGTCATTGGCGCCGTTTTTGGAGTCATTGTTTTTGAAGAATGGGATGGTGAACATGATATTCCTTGGCGTCCCCTTCGATCCTTCCATCGCCAGCGAGAGCGGCGATGGAAGGAGTATCGAGGAGAAGAACTGTTACTCGAACTTGACTTCGGCGGTCATGCCCCAACGCATGGCGGGGTCGATATCGGTCAGCAGGACCGTCACTTCGTAAACCACGTCACCCTGGTTCTCGGCATAGGTCTGCCCGATGGAGTCGATCGTGCCTTCCAACTCCACATCCGGAATGGCATCCAGCGTCACGATCACCGGATCGCCCTCTTCCAGTTCCACCACATCGATTTCGGTCAGGTCGGTGGTGTTGATGATCCAGTGCGAGAAATCCGCGACCGTCACCGCCGGCTCACCGGCATTGATCGAGTTGCCGGTTTTGGCACTCAGATTTGCCACCACACCATCGAAGGGTGCGGTGACCGAGAAGGCGGCCACCCCGGCTTTGGCGGCATTCAGGCGGGCTTCCAGGACGGCCAGTTGATCGGCATCCACGCCGCCCTTGAGGCGGTCATAGGTGCGCTGGACAGCTTCCAACTCGGCCTTTCTCAGCGCCAGGTCATTTTCAGCCTCGATGATCCAATCCTCGGGTGCGGGACCTTTGAAGTGTTTCGTCTTGACCTGATATTCATAGCCCTTCCAGGTCTGGACCAGGTTTCGACGGGTTTCAGTCTGCGGTACCTTGTTTTCATTCCGGAGGTAGCGCAGGTAGTCGTCGGCTTCGTTGAACTCTTCCTGGGCCTCCTTGAGGTCAATGACAGCTTGCGCGAAGTCAGTGCCGGCGGTGTTCTCCAGGTCGTTCAGTGCCTGCTCGGCACTGACCAGTTCGAGCTGGGCGGCGGAATAGTTCGTATCGGACTCATCGCCCAGACGGATGAGCGGCTCGCCCTGTTTGACGGCCTGGCCTTCGTCGACCAGCACTTCACTGATGACGCCGCTGGCGGTGAAGGCGATATCCGCATAGCGGATCGGTTCGACACGCCCTTCGGCAATGATCGTGCCGTCTGCGGCGACGGTTGCGACCGCTTCAGGCGTCTGTGTGGCTGCCTGGCCTGAGGTGGAACAGGCCGTGAAGAGCAAGCTCATGCCCAGAACCAGGATAAATAATTTGTGTTTCATGATTGTTTACCTCCGTGGTCTTTCTCTCCTAATCGTACAACTTTAGGCGAAAAAACTCACTCGTCTACGGGAGAGTTTTTAGCCTAGCCGATTGGATAGTCAATTAATCTTCATTAGTGTACGTCGTTTCGCACATCAGGTTGCAGAATTGTTGGGTTTTTCCTGGCCCCAGATGTTTGAGACGGTCTCTGGGGCATTTGGGCAGTCGACGTTCTGCCACATGTCTCTTCTTGCTTCAAACTCCTCGTTCTGACCGTGGGCCATGGTCCACTCTTACCCGCACGATAGGAACAGCCTTACCACCTGCGGCAAAGGCGGAAGCCAGTAGGCAAGAAATGCGCAGAGATTGAATCTCGACCAGGTGAGGATGCCAATTCCACCCAAAAGGAAGATGCTAGCTGTGATGGTCTCCAGGCTGATAGGCAAACGGTATTTATCCGCTCTGCGATTCCATTCATCGCTCGATCTTTGTTTTTCGGCAGGTGAGAACCGTGTTCCAAACAGGTGTGTGGATACTGTCAGCGCGATCACGCCTGCAATGGTTAGTATTGCTCCGACGAGTTGGATCAAATAGACAGCTTCCATCTCTGGATTTTACCAGCGCTCCGGAGATGCCAAAAACCTTATCGCTCGGGACGGCTGGATAAAAGCTTCGCCGGAAAACTTTAAGACACTGGCTCTTGACTATGGATGAGAAGCAGGGAGTAAAATAGAACGTATGTTCTATTTATCAATGGAGGACGTATGACCACAAATCGTCGCTTTTCTCTGGCTCTGCAGGCGTTGACGGAAGTAAAGACGGAAACGTCAACGCCCGCCTCCCGGCCGATTGTTGGCCCCGCGCCAACCTTGAGCGAGGTCCTGGCCCAGCTCGGATCCATTCCTCCTGAGGCTCTGTTGCTTGGCGTCGCCTCGGACGGTTTACCGGTGCTGCTGAATTTATCTGACCCGCACCCTGGCCCCATGCTGATTGCTGGAGATGCAGGTTCGGGCAAGACGGCTTTCCTGCAAACGATTGCACAGTCAGTTGCACGGACACACAAGTCAGAGGATGTCCGGTTTGGTGTCATCACGAACTATCCGGACGAGTGGGAAAGCGTCAAGGCATTTCCTCACAATGCCGGAGTGTTTGCGGTCGGACAGAAGAGTGCGCAGGAATTCATCCATTCAATAGCCTCGTGGGCGCATTCCAATAAGAATACCAGTCAGTGCATGCTGTTACTGGTCGATGATCTCGAGTCGGTGGCAAGCCTCGACCTGCAGGCTGTGCAGGATTTTCGCTGGCTTCTGCTGCGCGGGCCGGCGCGGCGGGTCTGGCCCATCGTGACGTTGAACGCACCGCGTTATGGACAGGTCCTCTCGTGGCTGCAAAATTTCCGGACGCGTGTCTTTGGCCACATCGCAAACGGACGCGTCGCCGAAGCGCTTGGCGGCGACAAAGCTTCAGGGTTGAGCCAGCTCGAAGCACGGAGTCAGTTTTCCCTGCGCGAGAAGGAGAACTGGCTCCGTTTCTGGCTGCCGAGTGGCTAGCAAGTCCATGCCTCTTGTGCTACAATCGAATTGTTGGTTGCATCGATGAATGGTGGTCCGGCAATCAGAGGGAATTCTCGCTTCTTGGCACCTGGGTGTCTGTGATCGCTGGGAGTCATGCACATTGGATCCGTTTTGCCGTGGGAGCAGCTTCACTTTCACGGCCCACACTCAGGAGAAGAGCATTGCTATGGAAGCAAAACTATATGTAGGCAATTTGCCGTACACCACTGTTGATGCCGATCTGGAGAACTTGTTCTCACAGTCGGGTACAGTGAAATCCGCGCAGGTCATCCGGGATCGTGCCAGTGGGCGCTCGAAGGGCTTCGGTTTTGTGGAGATGTCCTCAGACGAGGAAGCTCAGAACGCCATCACCATGTTCCATGGAAAAGACTTCAGCGGTCGTCCTCTCACCGTAAACCTTGCACGTCCACGCGAAGAGCGCCCCGCCGGCGGCGGTGGTGGTTTTCGTAGTGGTGGCGGTGGCCGCAGGCCCGGTGGTGGTAGCGGTGACCGGGAACGAAGGCGCGATTATTAGATCACCGTAGAATGTCATAGTTTTGAGCCAAATGGGCGGTGCCAACCATTTGGCTCAATTTTTTTCCCGCCATGCCTGAAAAAATTGTTGTTCGTGAGTACCGCCCGGAAGACTTCGACGCGGTGACCATCCTATGGAGAATTGCACGCGAGAAGTCGATCCCCGAATTCCAGCGCACCAAGGGTCATTTCTTTTATGAAGACCAGGATTATTTTCGTGACCATATTTTGAAGGAGAATGAAATTTGGGTGGTTGAGCTTGATGGACATCCTGTTGCATTTATGGCAATGAACCGTGATTTCATCGACCACTTGTACGTTCATCCTGATCATCAAAAACGCGGCATCGGCAAGGCCCTGCTCGACCACGCCCGGCAGATCTCCCCTGATCACTTATCGTTGTATACTTTGCAGGTCAATCGGAACGCCCGCGCGTTTTATGAAAAGAATGGATTCGTCGCCGAGAAATTCGGGACCAGTCCCGCGCCGGAAAACGAACCGGATATCGAATATCATTGGAGAAAGAAATAGTTGCTTCCAAATATGAGACCAACCTATCTCGAAGTTAACCTCTCTCAACTCAGGAAAAACATTGAAGCCATCCGAATGCAGGTTGCCCCGGCAAAGATCATGCCGATGCTCAAAGCCAATGCCTATGGTCATGGCATGGACGGCGTCGCAGCATTCATCGAGCCATACGCAGATTACCTCGGTGTTGCCATTGTCGAGGAAGGTATTCACCTGCGTGAATTGGGCATCCGAAAACCGATTCTGGTTACGGGTGGGACTTTCCCGGCAGAGGTCCCGTTATTTGCAAAATATGATTTGACATTGGCAGGCGCTTCCATTGAGTTGCTTGATGTTGCTGAAGAAGTTTCCCGCTCCACCGGTACGCGCATCCAGACTCACATTTCGATCGATACCGGTATTGAGAGGGTGGGGGTCCGCGATTACGAAGCGGAATCTCTCATCCTGAAAGCCGCTGCGTATAGGCATATTGAAGTGGAGGGGATTTACACTCATCTGGCAAACTCCGAATGGGCCGATCGAACATATTCGCTCATGCAGCTGGAGCGTTTTCAGGAAGTCCTCGATCTCTATAACAAACACAGCCTGCCTGTCCCACCTCTGCGGCATGTGTGCAACTCCGGCGGGATTTTGAACCTGCCCGAAGCTTATTTCGATATGGTACGCCCGGGCGTCTTGTTTTATGGTGTCTATCCCGGTCCCGAAGTGAATCGAATCATCGATGTCAGGCCCGCGTTGACCTGGCGTTCACACGTCGTGTACGCAAAGCGGACGCTGCCCGGGCGGCCCGTCAGCTACGGTTCCCTGTGGCAGGCTGAGGAGGAGACCGGGATCATCACCGTTCCGTGCGGCTACGCGGATGGGTATTTCCGCCGCATGACAAACCGTGCCCAGGTCCTCATCCGCCAGAAAAGGTACCCGCAGGTTGGCAGAATTTGCATGGATCAATTTATGGTCGATGTCGGTGATGATGATATTAAAGAAGGTGATGAGGTGATCCTCCTGGGAGAGGGAATTACGGCGGAGGATCTTGCCCTGTGGACGGACACCAACGAATACGAAGTGATGACGAACATCAGTGCGCGCGTGCCGCGCCTGTATGTGAATGAGTAACCCCGCTCGCTTCTTTTGAAATCCCTGATGCGAGCGGGGTAATGGTAGAATGGGGCGGTTTCTTTTGAGGTGAAATGTGAAAAAAGCAGTTAAAAATTACTGGGCTATATTTCTGATCGCGATCGTGATCGCCGCCCTCGATCAATGGACGAAATGGCTTGTGCGTTCCAATATTGCTGCGGGCGAAAGCTGGTTACCTGATTCACTACAATGGCTCAGTCCCTATGCGCGCATCGTGCACTGGTATAACCGTGGCGCGGCGTTCGGCATGTTCCAGCAGGGAAACATGGTTTTCACCGTACTGGCTTTCATTGTGATCGCCGCGATCATTTACTATTATCCCCAGATCTCCAGCGCGGACTGGCCCCTGCGCCTCGCCATGAGCATGCAGATGGGCGGCGCGATCGGCAACCTGATCGACCGCCTCACCATCGGGCATGTGACCGATTTCATTTCCATCGGGACGTTCCCCGTGTTCAACGTGGCTGACTCGAGTATCAGCGTGGGTTGTGTGGTCTTGTTGCTGGGTGTCTGGTGGCAGGAACGCGCTGCGAAGAAGCAGAAAATACAGGCCGCCGCACCGGATCAACCAGGCGAAGCAGCCAGTGAATGACCGCGTTCTAACCTTCCACTTCGACAAAGAGACTCCTGAGCGGCTCGACAGGTTTTTGGTCGGGCTATTGCAGGAGTTTTCCACAGGACAGCTGCGCTTGTCGCGTTCACGAATCCAGGCCCTGATCGCGGGAGGCTTTGTGGATGTGGACGGTCTCGCCGCGAAAAAGGCCGGTCAAACCCTGGAAAGCGGGTCCAATGTGACCGTTCGGATTCCGCCACCCGTGCCGACGGACCTGGTCGCTGAAAAGATACCGCTCGATATCCTTTTCGAGAACGATGACCTGGTTGTGGTCAATAAACCGGCCGGCATGGTCGTACATCCCGCCGCCGGGCATCCTTCCGGGACGTTGGTCAACGCGATGCTGGGATACGACCCCGACATTGAGGGCATCGGCGGCGAGGAGCGGCCGGGAGTTGTCCACCGGCTGGACAAGGAGACGTCCGGCTTGATCCTGGTGGCGAAGAATGAGCGCGCCCACCGCTGGCTGCAGGACCAGTTCCGATTGAGGCGGGTGGAGAAAACCTATCTGGCGCTCGTGGATGGAAAACCGCCGACAGCTACCGGCCGTGTCGAAACGTACATTGGCCGCGACCCGAGCCACCGCAAGCGAATGGCGGTCGTCCCGGAGAGCAGGGGGCGCGAGGCGATCTCGGAATATAAAACCATCGAGAGCTTTCGCAACCATACGTTGCTGGAGTTCCATCCTTTGACGGGGCGTACACATCAGATCAGGTTGCATTGCGCCTTTTTGGGATGCCCGATCATGGGCGATGCAGTGTATGGACGAAAGAAACCGTCCGTGGAGATCGATCGCCATTTCCTGCATGCGTATCGTTTGAAGATCGTTTTGCCGGCGAAAAAGACACAAGGTTGTTTGAAGCGCCGCTGCCCGATGAATTGGTTGATGTATTGAGTAAGGTGAGGAGTGAGAAGTAATAAGTAGGAAGTAAAAAGTCAGAAGTCATAAGTGAGAAGGGAGAGGAAAAACCAATGACCGAACAAGGCTTTGAAAAATTGAAAACATGGCAGAAGGCTCACCAACTGATGCTGGAAATCCACAAAAAGTTAATTCCATTGTTTCCCAGGGAAGAAAAGTATGATTTGGCAGACCAGTTGAGACATTCATCTAAAAGTGTCCCGGCTAATATTGCTGAGGGAGCTGGCAGGTTTTATTACATGGATAATGTCCGTTTTTGTTATAACGCAAGGGGTTCATTGGATGAAACGTTGAATCACTTGATCGCAGCGCACGACCTGGGATATTGTCCCACTCCGTTGTATCAGGATTTACGTGGTCATATTGAAGAGATCCGACGGTTGCTGAATGGATATGTTACATGGCTCAAGGCAAAAAAGATCGGAGAGAATGAGCCGGGCGCGAAACTGGCTATCCGTGAAATCTCTCCCGAATACTTCGTTGATATAGAGTAGATTTCCCTGCTATGACTTCTTACTTCTTTCTTTTTACATCTTACTTTCTTCAAGGAGGACGCTATGGAATACATCGATCTTCGTTCTGATACTGTCACCAAACCTACGCCCGAAATGCGCGAAGCGATGGCGGAAGCTGAAGTGGGCGATGACGTCTATCGCGATGACCCTACCGTAAACAGGCTTGAGGAATTGGCTGCGGAAATGTTGGGCAAGGAGGCGGCGTTGTTCGTTCCATCCGGGACTATGGGTAATCTTCTCGCGTTGCTGGTCCACTGTCAGCGGGGCGATGAGGTGATCGTCGGGAACCTGTCGCACATCTATCTGAACGAGGCGGGTGGGATGTCCGCGCTGGGTGGGATTCAGCCGTGTCCTATACAGAACCAGCCGGATGGGACGCTTGCGCTGAAAGATATTTTCGCTTCCATTCGGACTGAAGATGTGCATCATCCCATTACGCGTTTGATCTGTCTTGAAAACACGCAAAATGCTTGTGGGGGCATTCCACTTACTCCGGAATATACACATCAAATTGGTGAACTGGCTCATCATAACGGTCTTCGTTTGCATGTCGACGGCGCGCGGATCTTCAACGCGGCGGTTGCTCAAAACGTGCCTGTCAAGGAATTGGTCCAGCCGGCGGATTCGGTCATGTTCTGTCTGAGTAAAGGCCTGGCGGCACCGGTTGGTTCCATGCTGGCGGGTGCAAACAGGTTCATTGCGCGGGCGCGTCATCTCCGCAAGATGCTCGGCGGCGGGATGCGCCAGGTCGGCGTCCTGGCGGCCGCGGGGATCATCTCGCTGGAGAAAATGACAAAGCGACTCAGCGAGGATCACGCGCGGGCGAAGAAAATGGCGGAGGGTTTGAGGCAGGTCAAGGGTCTGCTTGTGGAGGCAGGCTCACCCTACACCAATATGGTCTATTTGAATCTGTCTGAAGATGTCCCGATCAACGCTCAACAGATTACGGAAAAGATGAAGAAATTTGGCGTATTGGTGGACCCGGAAAATGCTAGGCGTTTCCGTTTGGTCACACATTACTGGATCGATGATGAGGCGGTCGCGACCGCGGTTTCGGCATTTGAGAGCTCATTGCATTGAGTAGTTATGACTCACCCCGGAATTAGCCTTCGAGGGTGAGTTTCTTTTTAAGACCTAGATGATACTCATGACCACAGGGTCATAGCCCGAATTTCGCGAATTATCGCGAATAATTTAAAGAATTCGTGCGAATTCGTGTAATTCGTGGCTGAGGTTTTGGGCGTTCCCGGTCTGCGTCCAAAATAAGTCCGGGGTTAATAATGTTTTATTTCTGGAGATTTTCCCAGTGGCTGATCTCCGGCTCGATCTGATTCCGCCCGCGGTCCTTGGCGATGTAAAGACGACGGTCTGCGAGATCGATGAGACGGTAGATCTCGTTCACCTCGATGGGGTACGTCGCTACGCCCTGGCTGACGGTCGGGACGGGAATGGTTCTCTGCTCCCGATCCTGGATCTGCAGAGTTGCCATGGTCTGACCGATCCGTTCTGCCACCCGCCTGGCTTCCATGCCGCCGGCTCCCGGCAGGGAAATAATAAATTCCTCACCCCCCCACCGCCCAACGGCGTCTGTTTGTTTGATATGGTGCTGGATAGCTGCACAAAGCGTCTTGAGAATGTGGTCTCCGACCAGATGTCCGTATGTATCGTTGTACTGCTTGAAGAAATCGATATCCAGCATGATCAGGCTGAGGGGCAGGTTGTCGGCAGACGACTCCATGGCTTGCCTGGCAAGATTTTTCAGGAAGTATCCATGGTTGTACACACCTGTCATGCTGTCGAGTTGTGCCTGCTGTTCCACCTGGGCATGACGGATCGTATTATCCAGTGCGACCGTAATATGCTGCGCGAGATTGGAGAGAAGTTCCATGTCTGCGCTATCGAATGCATTGGGCTGATAGCAGCAAAGCGCGATGACCCCCATGACATTTTCCCCTTTGAGGGGTACACCCATCCACGAAAGGCTCGTTCTTTTCTGGCCGCTGACAAAGTTTTTTACCCCCTCCAACTCCACTTCCTGGCGCAGGTCAGGCAGGAACAACTCCTTTTCATTCCTGATTACCCAGCCTGATAATGTTCCTTCCAGCGGAACTCTTGTCCCGTTGAAGTATTCACCATCATCGAAAAACAGGTCCAGGTAAATTTCGCTCTCCCTGAGAATGCCGATAAAATAGGTGTCTGCCTCCAGTGCGTCCTGGATCGTGGAATCCAGGAGCGAAATCGTTCGTTCTGTTTCCAGCGACAGCATGATCTGGCGGCTGGCTTTATTGATTGTCTCGAGACGATGGATATGTTGCTGGGTTGTGTTCTTGATACGGAAGACTGATTCCATGGCAACAAGAGAGATGACATAAGGCACTCCAAAACCCAGCACGTTTTCCGGTTCGCCCAGTGCGCCAAGGACATGCGGAAGATCCAGCAGGAATATCATCAGAAGAGTCACATAACCATATGGACGCCCCGAAACAATGATTATGGCGATCACTGCCAGAGGGATCAAAATGTGAGATATCTCCCTCAGATCATCAGGCAAAATGTAAGGGAGCAGACCCAAAGCGATCCCGGTCAGGATGGAATTCAACCATCCATACGATTCACGGAAATCAGCGCTGCGGACAACAAGAGCATTTTGAAGGACCGTTCCCGCGATCATCAGGCAGCCGTAAAAGATCAACTCTATTTTTGGCGGGGATTCACCAATCAGATTTCCGATGATCAATCCAACCATGATCCCCAGGAAGGTGATCGCAATGGGCAGGATAAACCGATGGATCTCGAGCGGTGCGAAAGACCCTGATGGTTTTCTGGGTGTCATGCGATCAGCTTTTCCCCTTCTGTGAGACCCTGATACGGTACTTTTGTCAGTGCTTCGACAATAAGGGGATCGAAAAGAATGCCTGACTGTTCCTTAATATACTTAATGGCTTCCTCTGCGCTGGACTTGCTCCGATAACTTCTTTTGCTTGTCAATGCATCGAATACATCCGCAATGGCAAAGATCCGCGCCTGGATGGGGATTTCATTATTCTTCAAGCCCACAGGATATCCGCTCCCGTCCCAGCGTTCATGGTGATAGCGGATGACCGGCAGGGTATCCTGTAAAAAGGGGATCCCTTCGACAATGCGCGCACCGATATCTGGATGGATCCGCATGATTTTCCATTCGTCATCGGTCAGCCGGCCCGGTTTACGAAGGATCTTATCCTCGATGCCGATCTTGCCGATATCGTGGAGCAGCGCGCCTCTCTCCAACGCCTTGAGCTGTTGACCGGTGAGTCCGATCTCTTCTCCCAGCAGACAGGTCAGGCGACTCACTCTCGAGCTGTGGCCCTCCGTCTCTCGGTCGCGCGCATCCAGGGCGGAGCTGAGCGCCGTCAACGTCCGGTCGTACGTAAGTTCAAGTTCCGCATAGGCGGCTTCGAGTTGTTTCGCCTGCTGACGAGACTCAGACAAAAGGATGGATCGTTCCAGCGCGATCGCCGCCTGGTTCGCCAGCGTCTGCAGGTTTGCAAAATTTTGCCCGCGGCTCTCGGGGATGTTCATCCACAACGCGCCGTAGGTGCGCCCGCGCGTCAAAAGTGGATAACACACCAGCGATCCGTTCTCGACAGAAACGATGATACTTTGCCCGGTCTGAATGGCCTGGTCGATCGTCTCGGTGGGATGCTCACGGCGTGTATGCAGGCCTTTGGCATCTATCTCCACGTCTGCGACGACGCGCCCATCGCGCGTCATCAGCACAATGCCGGTTTCTTTTGAATTGGTTACCTTGTGGGCCACCTGCGAGATCAACTCGGCCGCCAGGCTCAACTCTTCGGTCTGGATCACGTCCACGCTCAACTGGTACAGCATGGAGGTGATATTCAATGTGTTGCGCAACTCCTGATAGAGCCATGAACTTTCCATGGAGGCGGCTGCCTGCGAGGAAAGCAGATCGGCCAGCGATTCATCGTTTTCCGAAAAGAAGATGCCCTCCTGCTTCCCAAATGCCAGGATGGTTCCGATGCTCAAGCGGTGCAAACGGATTGGGATGGCAAGTACGCTGCGCAAGCCCGGGTGATCGATTTCGATTTTCTTTGCATTGGCATATTTGCGCAGGTCGCGGACACGGAAGGGTTTTGTTGAATTAAGCGCCGCGTGCATGAGCGGCTCATCGATCGGGTTGGCGTTCAGGGTAGCCAGTAGTTTTGGCGCCTCGCCTGCGGAGGCAGTGCGGGAGAAGTTCCCCTGCTGGTCAAGTAATGTCACGAAAACAAAGCGCGCCTCGAGGGTTTGGCGTGCAATGACCGCCACTTCCTGCACCGCGGCTTGCGGGTCGAGCAGGGTCGTCAGGGAAATACCTGCCTGGATCAGTTCGGTCAAGCGCTGGCGGTAACTGGAGCGCTCCCAGGCGCGCATCAACTCGGAAGCGATGCCCTCTGCAATCGACACATCCAGGCTGCTAAAGGCATTTTTCCTTTCGGAGCAGATTTCCAGGATGCCCTTTACGTGCCCATGTTGCAGAATTGGTACATTGACGATCGAAAGAGTGCTTTCGTTTTCCAGCGGTATGAAATCAGGATCCAGTTCCGTATCATTTACCAGTTGGGTCTTCTTAACTCGGTTGGTACGTCCGATCAGTCCGGTGGTTGAATCCTGCCTGTATCCGGGCGGAATGATACTTGTCATTTTTCCCGCTGACGCAAGAACGACGAATTCCTGCTCCCCGTTGTCGGGCGCCATCAAAGCCACGAAAGAACAGTCCATGGCGCGTTCCAGTGTATTTACAGCTAATTGTGCCGAGACAGGTGGATCAAGTTCGGCCTCCAGTTGCTGGCTTAATTCATTGAGCAGAGTCAATTGTGTGTTGCGATGCTTTTCAGCGGTCAACTGGTGCGTCAGTGATTCGATCTGTTCCTTGAGCACATTGAGATTTGCGCTGGCATCGAAAAGGCCATCCGGCTGGAGATTCGCGGCTCCCTCGTGGAATTGGCTGGGCAGCGCTTCTGTGAAGCCAATATGGATGAAAATGCCGTATGTTGTCACGATCGTGACGAGGCTGCTCAGCAGGAATCCGGCTCCACGTTCGCCCGGAGCGAAGCCATCCAGCAAAAGATAGATTCCAAGCGCGGCAAGTATCTGTGTCGCCAGCAATATCCAGTTCATGCGCTGCTTCTGCTGGTTTTTTGCAGATGTAGGGCTTATGGTGATGACAAATAAGACAATGGAGAATGCGAAAAGTACAGCCCCGGTCGTACCGCTGCCCCACCTCATGTTTCGTAGAAAGAAGTCCAATGCCGTAGGGACGATTAAGATGCCTTGCGCAAGCAGCGACAAGGTTCCGGCTACGATGAGCATGATCTTTCTGAACGAGGACCGCGACATATTCTGCAAAAGGATAGCACAAAAAAGATTTTTTTGCGATGATCCGTATACATGACAAGCTGACTTGCTTTAGGTTACTTTCCAGGCTGAAATTCATTACATAAATCTCTGATATAATTTTTTGTGCGGAAGGGACGACGCGATGGGGACGTGACCCTTATCTTTTTGTTTCAAGAAGAAAGAATTATGACCACATTTGTCACACTCGAGCAAATTGACCAGGCAGCCGACGCGCTGCGGAAGCGGACCTCTCATCATCCGCGCGTCGGGCTCATCCTCGGTTCCGGGTTGAACAGTCTGGCTGAGTCCGTCGAGAAGGCGGATATGATCCCTTATAGTGAATTGCCTAACTGGCCCGTTTCGACGGTGCAGGGCCACGCGGGCCGGCTGGTGATCGGTGAGCTCGAAGGACAGACTGTCTTTGTGATGCAGGGCCGTATCCATTTTTACGAAGGGTATAGCATGTCTCAGATCACGCTGCCTGTGCGGGTCATGCTGCGCCTGGGACTGGAGATGATGTTTGTTACCAACGCGGCCGGTGCCGTTCGCCCGGATTTTGTACCCGGCGATGTGATGTTGATCACCGATCACCTGAATTTGGTGGGTATGACAGGTGCCAACCCGCTCATGGGTCCAAATATCGACGAGTTGGGTCCGCGTTTCCCGGACATGAGTCAGGCCTATGACCGCAAATTAATGGCGACTGCCAGGCAGGTTGCCTCGGATGCAAAGATCGCATTGCGGGAAGGCGTCTATTGTGCCTTGAGTGGACCTTCGTTTGAGGGACCCGCGGACCTGCGTTTCCTGCGCGTTGCCGGCGCGGACGCGGTGGGCATGTCCACCGTGCCTGAGGTGATCGTGGCGCGGCATGGCGGTATGCGCGTGCTCGGTTTTTCGGGGATCAGCAATAAAGCAAATCTGGATGGCTCGACAGCCACAACTCATGAAGAAGTCATCGAAGCTGGCAAGATCATTACACCGAAGATTGAAGCAATCATCCGTGGTGTATTGTCGAAGATCCCGCCGCAGGTGGGGCGTGCCTTGTAATATCGTATCGATATGGGTCCTGTTTATCGCACTCTGGCGAGCTATGAAGAGCTGATTTACATTGCGCTGGCAATTGGCGCAATGTTTGCTTTTCGACGGATGTGGCGAGCCTGGCGTGAGTGGCGTGATTCCGTTTATGGGCTGGAGCGTGAATTTGCTTTGCGGAGATTGGGACAGGCGACCGCGGCGGCATTTCTGGTTCTGGCCCTCATATTTGTGGAGTTCTCTGTTGCGACGTTCATCGCGCCGTCCCTGCCTGCTTCCGATATATTAGCCACCCCCACACTGGATCTGCTTCTCACGCCCGCCGGAACGCAATCTCCCGTGGACGCGACCCAGGCCGCGCTCTCACCCGTCACGCAGGAGGTGCCGAGCGGCATGAGCGGCTGCATCCCCGATGAGATCATGATCACCTCTCCGGAGCCGGGGGCTGAGGTCAGTGGGATTGTCAAAATTATTGGCACTGCTGATGTTCCCAACTTTGCGTTTTATAAATATGAGGTTGCACGCCTTGGCACACAAGAGTGGGCAACGATTTCAGCAGACCGCAAGCTGGTGAAAAACGAAGAACTGGGCGATTGGAATACATCTTCCCTGACCAACGGCGATTATTTTCTGCGGCTTGTGATCACAGATCATGTCGGTGTAGCGCTCGAGCCCTGCGTGATTGCGGTCCGCGTGGTGAACCAGTAACGGAGGAATTGTGACTTTATTTGAGATCCGACCTGCCAACGCAAATGATATCCCTCGCCTGATGGCGTTGGACCACTCTTGTTTGAGTGATTATGTCTGGCAATTGGAATTACGTCGTGAACCGGGGCAGGTCGCTGCCAATTTCCGAGAGGTACGGCTGCCACGCTCCATCCAGGTGAAGTACCCCCGGAATACTTCTGCACTGGCCGATGAGTGGACGCGCCGGGATGCTGTTCTGGTGGCCCTGCACGAGGGCACTCCGGTTGGTTACCTCTGCGCATCGCTGGGAACTGCTTCTGCGGTGGCCTGGGTGACGGATCTGGCTGTGGCGCCCGAGCGGAGGCGCAAAGGGGCGGCTTCCGCGCTTTTAACGGCGACCCAGGCCTGGGCGTTGCGCGAAGCGAGAGGCGTCCGTCGCCTCATCCTGGAAATGCAGTCAAAGAACCAGGCTTACATTCGCCTTGCACAAAAATTCGGATACGACTTCTGCGGGTATAATGACCAGTATTACCCAACCCAGGATGTGGCACTGTTCTTTGGGAGAGCAGTAAAATCATAGTCCCGGTGCTCTTCGGGAAAACGTTGGAAGGTATGCATGTTTAACGGTTGGCTCGATGGCTTATTGGTGGGGATCAAAACGATCAATAATATTTTAACCGCTGGCATTGCGATCACAGCCTTTTCGCTGTTCTTGTATGCCTTGTCGTTCAATTTACGTGATCGGGTTGCCCGTTCGTTTGCCATCATCCTTTTATGCGTCGTTGTTGTCTTCACCACCGAAGCACTACAAAATAAATCCATTCCTGACTGGGGAATAGAGTTCCTTTTGCGTCTGCAATGGGTGGGGATCATCT
>Ga0105098_10000065_pt1 | contig 29406 bp, 20 predicted proteins | sample PPLLak21cMay2015_FD_79137 | JGI IMG/M metagenome (GOLD analysis project Ga0105098, IMG submission 79137) | Freshwater sediment microbial communities from Prairie Pothole Lake near Jamestown, North Dakota, USA - PPLs Lake P7 Core (1) Depth... | ecosystem: Environmental > Aquatic > Freshwater >... | reverse complement strand
CCAACCTGACCCATCGCGGCGCGCGCGGCGTCGAGCCGAACTCAGGCGATGGGGCCGGCGTCGTGATCCAGGTCCCGCACACCTTCCTGCAGAGGAAGGCGGAGCGTCACGGGTTCGGCCTGCCTGCAGAGCGCCAGTACGGCGTCGGCATGGTGTTTTTACCGCCCGACCCGAGCCAGCGGCGCGCCATCGAAATGCATTTCGAAGCCATCATTGCCTCGGAGGGTCAGCGCGTGCTGGGCTGGCGAACGGTCAAAACGGACAACAGCGCTTTGGGCGAAACTGCCAAACGCGCCGAGCCGAAAATGCGTATGGTCTTCATTGCCCGCAACCCGCGGATCGCGACGGACATGGATTTCGAGCGCAGGCTGTATATCATCCGCAAACGCGCCGAAAATGCAATCCGCTACGGCGGCGTCTTTGAAGGCGGGAAATATTTCTATGTGGCAAGCCTCTCGTACAAGACGCTTGTCTACAAAGGGATGCTGGTTTCCGATCAACTGGCGGGATATTTCCCCGACCTGTCCGAGCCGGATATGGAAAGCGCGCTGATGATCGTGCATTCCCGTTTCAGCACCAACACCTTTCCCAGCTGGGAGCGTGCCCATCCATACCGGTACGTCTCCCATAACGGCGAGATCAACACTCTGCGCGGCAACATCAATTGGCTGAACGCGCAGGAGAACCTCCTCGAATCAGCTGCCTTTGGCGCGGAGATCAAGAAGGCTTTGCCGATCATCCAGCCTGACGGCAGCGATACTGCCATGTTCGACAACTGCCTGGAGCTGTTGACCCTGGCGGGGCGCTCTCTGCCTCATGCAATGATGATGATGATTCCGGAGCCGTGGTCGAAGCACAAGAGCATGCCCGACGACCGGCGCGCATTCTACGAGTATCACGCCAACCTGACGGAGCCCTGGGATGGTCCTGCCGCGATGTGCTTCAGCGATGGTGTGATGGTCGGCGCCTCGCTCGACCGTAATGGTCTGCGTCCCGCCCGTTATTACATCACCAAAGATGAACAGATCATCCTGGCATCCGAGGTCGGGGTCATCGATATTCCCGCCGAAAATATTGTGCACAAGGGACGACTCAAACCGGGCCTCATGTTGCTCGTGGATACCAATGAAGGCCGCATCATCAGCGATGAGGAGATCAAACAAAAGCTGGCGTCTGAGCACCCCTATCGAGACTGGCTGAACAAGTATCAGATCAAGCTGGAGGAACTGCCAAAAGCCGATAATGTGCCGGTCCCGCAGACCGACTTCGCGACGGTGCTGCAGCGCCAGCAGGCCTTTGGCTACACTGACGAAGACCTGAACATGATCCTGATGCCGATGGCGCAAAATGCTGTGGAGCCCGTCGGTTCGATGGGAAACGATGCGGCCCTGGCAGTCCTTTCCGACAAGCCCAAGCTGCTGTACGACTATTTCAAACAGCTCTTTGCCCAGGTGACGAATCCGCCGCTGGATGCGATGCGCGAGGAACTGGTGATTTCCACCGAGGTTATGGTTGGCGCCGAGAGCAACATCCTCGAACCGACTCCGCAGAGCTGTCACCAGATCCGCCTCGATTATCCGCTGCTGACCAACAAGGACCTGGCCAAGATCCGCCACGACAAGGTGCCGGGTTTTGCCGTCGTTACCCTGCCGATCCTGTTTCCACGGGGCTCGGGCGGTGTCGGGCTCGAGCGGGCCCTGGAAGAAATGTTTAAAACCGCGGATGCTGCTATCGCGCGCGGCTTCAACCTGATCATCCTTTCGGATCGCGGGGTCGATCACGACAATGCTCCCATCCCTGCGCTTCTGGCGGTTTCGGGCTTGCACCACCACCTGATCCGAGGCGGCACGCGCACCCAGGTGGGGTTACTCCTGGAGAGCGGCGAGCCGCGTGAGGTCCATCATTTTGCGGCACTCATCGGATATGGCGTCACAGCGATCAATCCTTATCTTGTGTATGAAACCCTCGACGAGTTGATCGCCCGCCATGCACTGCAAAACCTTGAGCACAAGGCCGCTGTCATGAATTTCCTGAAGGCTGCCACCAAAGGGGTCGTCAAGATCTTGTCGAAGATGGGGATCTCGTCGATCCAAAGTTATTGCGGCGCGCAGATCTTCGAAGTGCTCGGCATTCACCAGAGCGTGATCGACAAATACTTCACCTGGACTCCCTCGCGCATCGGCGGGATCGACCTGGCGATCATCGCACAGGAAGCCGAAATGCGCCACCGTCAGGGTTATCCCGACCGGACGATGGCGGCCCGCCACCTGCAGACCGGCGGCGAATATCAGTGGCGCCATGAGGGTGAGTATCACCTGTTCACTCCCGAGACGGGCCACAAGCTGCAGAAGGCCGTCCGCACCGACAGTTATAAGGCTTTCAAGGAATACTCGGAGTCGATCAACCAGTCGAACGCCCAGAAGGGAACGCTGCGGAGTCTATTCGAGTTCAGGAATATAGTCCCTTCCATTCCGCTGGAGGAAGTGGAACCGGTGGAGTCCATCATGCTCCGCTTCAAAACCGGCGCGATGAGCTATGGCTCGATCAGCAAGGAAGCCCACGAAGCGCTCGCGATTGCGATGAACCGCATCGGGGGCCGGAGCAACAGCGGCGAGGGCGGCGAAGATCCTGAACGTTATCGCCGTCTGCCTAACGGCGATTCGAAACGGAGCGCCATCAAACAGGTGGCTTCGGCGCGCTTTGGTGTGACCAGCGAGTATCTCGTCAACGCGCAGGATCTGCAGATCAAGATCGCACAGGGTGCAAAGCCCGGTGAAGGCGGACAATTACCCGGACGCAAGGTCTATCCCTGGATTGCCAAAGTGCGCTACTCCACGCCCGGCGTAGGCTTGAGCTCCCCGCCGCCGCACCACGACATTTATTCGATCGAGGATCTGGCACAGCTGATCCATGATCTGAAGAATGCCAACCACGAGGCCCGCATCAACGTGAAGCTGGTTTCGGAGGTCGGTGTTGGGACCGTTGCCGCAGGGGTGGCAAAGGCGCACGCCGATGTTGTGCTGATCAGCGGTTATGACGGGGGCACGGGCGCCTCGCCGCTCAGCAGCGTCCGGCACGCCGGTTTGCCCTGGGAATTGGGCCTGGCGGAAGCGCATCAAACCCTGCTGATCAACAACCTGCGCGACCGCATTGTGATCGAAACCGATGGACAGTTGAGGACAGGCCGCGACGTTGTGATCGCGGCGCTCCTGGGCGCTGAAGAGTTTGGGTTTGCCACCGCGCCGCTGGTGTCGCTCGGCTGTGTGATGATGCGCGTCTGTCATCTCGATACCTGTCCGACGGGCGTGGCGACGCAGAACCCTGAGCTGCGCAAGAACTTTGTGGGTGACCCGCAGCATGTGGTCAACTTCATGCGCTTTATTGCCGAGGAGACGCGTGAGATCATGGCACAGCTTGGCTTCCGCACAGTTGACGAGATGGTTGGGCGCTCTGACCGCCTGACCAGGAGCGAGGCAGTCCAACACTGGAAGGCCCAGCACCTCGATTTCTCGAACCTGTTCTACCAACCCGACGTGGACGAGGATGTCGCCCAGACCTGCCGCGTCCAACAAGACCATGGATTGGAGCAGACGCTTGACGTGCAAGTTTTGCTCGAACTCTGCAGGCCCGCACTCGAACGCGCGGAATCCGTCTCAGCAGAGTTGCCGATCCGCAACATCAACCGCACTGTGGGCGTCCGCCTGGGCAGCGAAGTCACACGCTGCTACGGCGCGGCCGGCTTGCCCGACGATACGATCCGCCTGACTTTCAAGGGGTCCGCCGGGCAAAGCTTCGGCGCGTTCATCCCCAAAGGCGTGAGCCTCATTTTGGAAGGCGACTCCAACGATTACATCGGCAAGGGCTTGTCAGGTGGAAAGATCATTGTCTACCCGCCTGCCGGTTCCACATTTCCGGCGGAGGATAACATCATCATTGGCAACGTGGCGTTCTACGGCGCGACGAGCGGCGAGGCCTATATCCGCGGCCGGGCGGGCGAGCGTTTTTGCGTCCGCAACAGCGGCATAGAAGCCGTGGTCGAAGGGGTCGGTGACCACGGCTGCGAGTACATGACCGGCGGGCGCGTGATGGTGTTGGGCCGCACCGGGCGCAATTTTGCGGCGGGTATGTCGGGTGGGATCGCGTACGTCTTCGACGAACGAGGCGAGATGTCCACGAACTGCAATACGGACATGGTCACTCTGCAGCCATTGACGGATCCTGACGAAATCGAGTGTGTCAAAGCAATGCTGTATCGCCACCGGGATGCCACCCAGAGCACCTTCGCACAACGTGTCCTTGCGAACTGGGAGGAATTCCTGCCGAAGTTCGTCGCTGTCGTGCCCAACGATTATGCGCGGATGGTCAAGCTGCTCAAAGAGGTTGAATCGACAGGTCTCAATGGGGAAGAGGCCCTGATGGCTGCCTTTGAATTAAACAAGAGTGATCTGGCCCGCGTCAGCGGAAACTAATTGGATAATCTTTTACCACGAAGGCTTGCATTGAGCGAAGCCGAAATGACACAAAGGAACACGAAGGTTTTATTTTCTCCTTGTGTCAGACGCCGAAGGAATGAGCAAAGAGGAGAAGGAGCATGGCTAAACCAACAGGATTTATGGAATACCAGCGCGAACTGCCTGCAGACCGCGAGCCGCGCGAGCGCGTCAATGACTGGGATGAATTTCACCTGCAGTTCCCGGATCAGAAACTGGCGGTCCAGGCAGCGCGCTGCATGGATTGCGGCATCCCATTCTGTCACACCGGCAAAGTGCTCAACGGCATGGCGTCGGGGTGCCCGATCAACAATCTGATCCCTGAATGGAATGATCTCGTCTATCGGGGGCAGTGGCAGCAGGCGCTCGACAGGCTGCTCAAGACCAACAACTTCCCCGAGTTCACCGGGCGGGTCTGTCCGGCACCGTGCGAAGCCTCGTGTACATTGGGGATCAACGATCCCCCGGTCACGATCAAGAACATCGAAAAGACCATTATCGAAAAAGGCTTTGCCGAGGGCTGGATCGTGCCGACGCCTCCCGTTGTACGCACCGGAAAGAAAGTGGCGATCGTCGGATCCGGACCTGCCGGGTTAGCCTGCGCCGACCAGCTCAACAAAGCCGGTCATCTGGTGACCGTTTTCGAGCGCGCGGACCGGATTGGTGGGCTGCTGATCTACGGGATCCCCAACATGAAGCTTGACAAAAAGGTGGTGGAACGCCGCGTCGACTTGATGACCGCCGAAGGAGTCACGTTCGTAACCGGTACCGAGGTTGGGAAGGATTATCCCGCCGAAAAACTGCTGAGCGACTTCGACGCCGTGGTCTTATGCGGCGGCGCGACCAGGCCACGCGACCTGCCAGTGGAGGGCCGCGCCCTGAACGGCATTTACTTTGCGATGGAGTTTTTGCACGGCAACACCCAGAATCTCCTCCACAAACAGAATCATCGCAATCATAATGGCAGTGGTTTCAGTTATCCGTTCATTTCTGCCGAAGGCAAGGACGTGATCGTGATCGGCGGCGGAGACACCGGCACCGACTGTGTCGGCACCGCCTTGCGGCATAAATGCCGAAGTCTTACCCAGCTCGAAATTCTGAATCGACCTCCCGACGCTCGCCAACCCGACAATCCCTGGCCCGAATGGCCAAAGGTTTTCACCGTCGATTACGGGCAGGAGGAAGCAGATGCCATTTACGGCAGCGACCCGCGTACTTACTCCGTGACTGCCAAGCGCTTTGTTGGCGATGAAAAGGGCAATGTGAAGGAAGTTGAAATTGTGAGCGTGGAGTGGGTCAGGGATGAGAGCGGGCGTGTGGCCCCTCGTGAGGTTCCCGGCACGGAACAAACTCGTCCGGCACAGTTGGTTCTGCTGGCGATGGGTTTCCTGGGACCGGAAGATTTCATGCTCGAGGCGCTGGGGGTCGCGCGCGACGGGCGCAGCAATGTCAAAGCCGAGTACGGAAAATTTGCGACCAGCCTGCCGGGCGTCTTTTCTGCCGGCGATATGCGGCGCGGGCAAAGCCTGGTGGTCTGGGCGATCAACGAAGGGCGCGGCGCCGCTCGCGAATGCGACCGCTATCTGATGGGCGAGACTGTCCTGCCCTGATCGCACATTGATTATGATTGTTGCAACCCTTGCTTTACAAGACGGAACGATCCTCGCAGGTCAAGCCTTTGGCGCGCAGGCCGATGCTGTATTTGAGCTGGTCTTCAACACCAGCATGACGGGCTACCAGGAGATCCTGACCGACCCATCCTATCGCGGCCAGGGCGTGCTGTTTACCGCCTCACATATTGGGAATGTCGGGATCAACACCGAAGATTATGAATCGGATGTGCCGCAGATTTCGGCTGCGGTGGTCCGTTCGTTAAGTCCGGTTGTGTCGAATTGGCGCGCATCGGCATCGCTTTCCGATTGGCTGGCTGCACATGGCGTACCAGGGATCAGCGGCGTGGACACCCGCTGGCTGACGCGAAAACTGCGCGATGGCGGCACGCAAAAAGCGGCGATTTCCACAAAAGGGACCTCCGCGGAAGCGTTACTGGCGATGGCTCGTGCTTGGCCTGGACTCGATGGGCGTGACATGGTGAAGGAAGTGACCTGTGAAGAACCATATCATTGGATGGAGGATGCAGGGAGTCGCTGGGTAAATGGTGGATTGGGAATTGGGAATCGGGGAGTTGGCGAAACAAGCCCTAATCTACCGGATCCCAATTTACCTACTACCAATGTACCAACTACCAACTTACCAAACACCAATCTACCAATCCCTAATTACCAAATCATCGCCTACGATTTTGGCATCAAGAAAAACATCCTGCGCCACCTGGCAAGTTATGGTGCGCGTGTGACAGTTGTCCCCGCGGATACAACCGCGGACGAGGTGCTGGAAATGAAGCCCGATGGAGTCTTTTTATCCAACGGTCCCGGCGACCCGGCTGGCTTGCCGTATGCGGTCGAAGCGGTTCGCGGATTGATCGCGAGCGGCGTGCCGATTTTTGGGATTTGTCTCGGTCATCAGCTAATTGGGCGTGCCCTCGGCACGGATACGCATAGACTGAAGTTTGGGCATCACGGCGGAAATCACCCCGTTGGACATTTGCAGACAGGCGAAGTCCTGATCACTTCGCAGAATCATAATTACTGCGTCACGGCTGGCGACTTGAATTCAGATGAGGTGGAGATCACCTACAAAAGTTTGAATGACGACTCGCTTGAAGGTTTTCGACTGAAGAACAAGCCTGTAATAAGCGTGCAGTTCCACCCGGAAGCCTCCCCCGGCCCGCACGACGCGCATGATATTTTTGATGAATTCTTTGAGCTTATGCATGAGAGGGCGACAAGTGCCGAAGCGAACTGACATCCACACTATCCTCGTTCCCGGCTCCGGAGCCATTGTCATCGGACAGGCTGCCGAGTTCGATTACTCAGGTACGCAGGCGGTCAAGGCACTGCGTGCCGAAGGTTATCGCGTGGTGCTGATCAATTCCAATCCCGCCACGATCATGACCGATCCTGAAATCGCAGACGCGACCTACATCGAGCCGCTCACCCCCGAAGCTTTGGAAGCCATCATCGCCCGCGAAAAACCCGATGCAATGCTTCCGACCGTCGGCGGGCAGACAGCTTTGAATCTGGCATTGGCGCTCAGCGAAAACGGCGTGCTCGAAAAATATGGCGTCCAGCTTATCGGTGCAAAGCTTTTCGCGATCAAAGCTGCCGAAGACCGCATGTTGTTCCGCGAGACTATGCAGAAAGCAGGCATCCCTGTCCCACGCGGCGGTGCGGCGTATTCATTGCAGGAGGCGCAAGTGCTCGTCGAAGAGACAGGCTATCCTGTGCTCGTGCGCGCCTCGTTTGCGATGGGCGGTGCAGGGGCGTCCTGGGTTTATGGACCTGCCGAACTTCCCGAAGCGCTTCGCAATGCCACTGCGGAATCACCGATCGGGCAGGCCTGGCTGGAGGAATCCGTCCTCGGCTGGAAGGAATATGAGCTCGAAGTGATGCGCGACAAGGCTGATAACTTTGTCGTCGTGTGCTCTATCGAGAACCTCGACCCGATGGGCGTGCATACGGGCGACAGCATTACCGTCGCGCCCGCACAGACTCTCACCGACCGTGAATATCAAATCCTGCGCGACCTGGCGCACCGTGTCCTTTCCGCGGTGGGTGTGGAGACGGGCGGCTCGAATGTGCAATTTGCAGTGGAGCCGAAGACGGGCCGCGTGATTGTCATCGAAATGAATCCACGTGTCAGCCGTTCGTCGGCGCTGGCTTCGAAAGCCACGGGCTTTCCCATTGCCAAGCTGGCCGCGCTGGTCGCTGTGGGCTACAGCCTCGACGAGATCACGAACGACATCACCCGGCAGACGAAAGCTGCCTTCGAGCCGTCGCTCGATTACGTTGTCGTCAAAATCCCGCGCTGGGCATTCGAGAAATTCCCGGGCGTCGACCCGACTCTCGGCCCGCAGATGAAGTCGGTCGGCGAAGTGATGGCACTGGGACGGACGTTTCCGGAAGCACTGAACAAGGCGATCCAATCTCTCGAAATCGGAGTGGATGCCCTCGACGGTTCGGGACCCAGCCGCGAGCGGGTCGCCGCGCCGGAGACGTTGTCCACGCTGACAATTCCCACCGCCGACCGCCTCTTCCGCGTGTATCGCGCCATTCGGCAGGGAATGCTACTCGAGGAGATTTCTCAGGCGAGTGGATACGATCTTTGGTTCCTGGCGCAGATGAAAGAGATTGTGAATTGTGAGCTGGGACTTGGTAAATTGGTAGATGGTAAATTGGTAAATTGGGAGTTGGTTCAATCTGCCAATCCCCAATCTACCAATTACAAATTTACCAAACTACTGCACTACGCCAAACAACTAGGCTTTGCTGATTCACATATCGCGCGCCTTCTTTCTTCTTCCTTCTTTCCTCTTTCGTCTGACTTTCGTGAATTACGCAAACGGTTGGGCATTCTACCTACTTTCCAACGCGTAGACACCTGCGCCGCAGAGTTCGAAGCGCAGACGCCATACCTTTACAGCGCGTACGAAATGGAAGATGAATCTCGTCCGACAGATAGACAAAAGATCCTGATCCTGGGCGGCGGGCCCAACCGTATCGGGCAGGGGATCGAGTTCGATTATTGCTGCTGTCAGGCAGCCTTTGCACTGTCGAAGATGGGCTACGAGACCATCATGTACAACTGCAACCCGGAAACGGTCTCGACCGATTACGACACTGCCGACCGGTTGTACTTCGAGCCGTTGACACTGGAGCACGTGCTGAACGTCATCGATTGTGAGAAGCCCATCGGCGTGATCGTGCAGTTTGGCGGACAGACGCCACTGAACCTATCTGCGGGGCTTGAAGCCGCGGGCGTGAAGATTTTAGGTACCTCGCCGCACGCAATCCAGCTTTCGGAGGATCGCGAAGAGTTCGCGAAACTGCTCAAAAAGTTGGACATCCCGCAGCCTGAAAATGGGATCGCCCGTTCGCTCGAGGAAGCCCGCGCGGTTGCCGAAGAGATCGGTTATCCGGTGCTGGTCCGCCCGTCGTTTGTGTTGGGGGGGAGGGCGATGGCTTTAGTGGAGTCTGAAGTCCATTTGGCGGGATTCATTCAAAAGGCGATCGAAGCGGCTCCCGGTCAGCCGATCCTGATCGACAAGTTCATGGAGGACGCCTTCGAGATCGATGTGGATGCGCTGTCGGATGGAGAGCGTGTAGTCATTGGCGCGGTGATGCAGCACATCGAGGAAGCTGGTGTTCATTCCGGCGACGCGGCTTGTGTGCTTCCGCCGTATAAGGTCAGTGCCTACCATCAGGGCATCATGCGTGAGTACACCGAGCATCTGGGGCTGGCGCTCGGCGTGCGCGGACTGATGAACGTGCAGTTTGCCCTGAAGGATGAAGTGGTCTGCGTACTGGAAGTCAATCCGCGCGCTTCGCGGACGGTCCCGTATGCGAGCAAAGCCACGGGTTTAAACATGGCGTACATCGCGGCACAGGTCATGGCCGGGAAAACGCTCGAAGAACTGGGCGTCCTCAGCGAACCGCGCGTCGATGGGTTTTTTGTCAAAGAGGCGGTATTTCCATTCAAGAAATTGCCCGGCTCCAGTATTTTGCTGGGACCCGAAATGCGCTCCACCGGCGAAGTGATGGGGCATGCCTCGCACTTCGGTCATGCCTTCGCCAAATCCCAGACCGCGGCCGGGATGGCGTTGCCGGAAAGTGGGGGAGTCCTGATCACCGTCAATGATTATGACAAAAGTGCCGGATTGAAGTTTGCGCGCGACATGCACCGCATGGGTTTCAAGTTGTATGCGACGTCTGGCACGTCAGAGTTTTTTTGCAAGGTGGGATTGCCTGTCGAAACGATCAACAAGTTCGCGGATGGTTCACCGCACACAGTGGACCTGATCCGGAATGGGCAGGTACAGCTGGTCCTCAACACGCCCCTGGGCCCGAACGCGCACAGTGACGGAGTCGAGATCCGCTCGGCGGCGATCGCGATGAACGTTCCGCTGCTGACCACGCTCTCGGCTGCGGCGGCCGCGGTCTCCGCGATCCAGGCATTGAAGAAGAAGGAACTGCACTATCGAAGTTTGCAGAGTCATTTTGGAAATTCTTTTACCGCAAAGAACGCAAAGGAGCGCGAAGTTTTTAAACATCTTCGCGAAGCTTAGCGTCCTTCGCGGTGAAAATAGGAGAAACCATGAACATCGTCGAAACTGAAAACAAATACGGCTCAGGCGTGTATGCCAAAAAAACATTGACCATCGTACGCGGACTGGGTGCCTCCCTGTTTGACGTGGACGGCAACGAATACCTGGACTGCGAGTCGGGGCATGGAGTTGCCAACCTTGGTCATGCGCACCCGAAAATTGCGGAGGCGGTCTATAAGCAGGCCTCTACGCTGATCACGTTGTTTGAAAGCTTCCCCAACGACCAGCGCGCCGCGCTGATGGAGAAGATCTGCGGATTGGTTCCCGGACTGGACCGGGTTTTCTTCTGCAACTCGGGAACAGAAGCCGTGGAAGCCTCCTTCAAATTTGCGCGGATTTCCACGGGCCGAAAAAATATCGTCGCGGCAATGCGCGCCTTTCATGGCCGGACGTACGGTTCCTTATCCGCGACCTTCAACAAAAAATATCGCGATGGCTTCGAACCGCTCGTCCCGGGCTTTTGCCACGTGGCGTACAACAACATCGAAGCCCTGGACAAAGCCGTGACCGAGGAAACGGCTGCCGTGATCCTGGAAGTTGTCCAGGGCGAAGGCGGCGTGTACCCTGCAACGGCGGAATACATCGAGGCTGCCCGGCGGATCTGTGATGAGCGCGGCGCCTTGCTGATCGTCGATGAAATCCAGACCGGTTTTGGCCGCACGGGAAAGATGTTCGCGATCCAGCATTACGCGGTCACGCCTGATCTGCTGACCTGTGCGAAATCGCTGGCGGGCGGCTTGCCGATGGGCGCCTTGTTGATCGGCCGGAACGTGAAGAATCTGACCCCCGGAGTCCATGGTTCGACGTTTGGCGGGAATCCGCTGGCATGCGCGGCCGCCCTCGCCGCGCTGACCGTCATGGAAGAGGAAGATCTGCCGGGTCAGGCCGCGGCAAAGGGCAAGTATTTGATGGAGAAATTGCAAGAGATCAACTCTGCCAATATCCGCGAAGTGCGCGGCATCGGCTTGATGATCGGCATCGAGATGAAGCAGAAGGTTGCCCCATATCTCAAAGCGCTGCAGGAGAAACGGATCATTGCCTTGAACGCGGGTATGAGCGTAATCCGTTTGCTGCCGCCGCTGGTGATCACGTACGAGCAGATCGATCATGTGGTGGCTGCGTTGACGGAAGTATTAGCGAGCGAACCCACGGATGAGTGATTTTGAAACACTGATCGGCCTGGTCTCACAGTACAGCCCCTCCGGGCAGGAACGTCCTGCTGTGGAATGGCTGGTGGGACGGATGACGTCGCTTCGCTATGACGAGGCTTTTATTGATGAGGCCGGCAACGCGGTCGGTGTGATGGGAACGGGACCGAAACAGGTGGTGCTGCTCGGGCACATCGATACGGTTCCCGGTGAAATTTCCGTGAGACGGGATGGCATCCCGCCCCACACAGCGCTCTTCGGGCGCGGAACGGTGGATGCAAAGGGGCCCCTGGCCTGCTTCACGGACGCGGTCGCACAGGTTGGCGTGGTGGACGGATGGCAATTCATTGTGATCGGCGCGGTGGAGGAGGAGCGTGATTCGGAGGGGGCGCGCTACATCGTGGCGAAGTACAAGCCAGACTATGCGGTGATCGGTGAGCCGAATCAATGGGATCGGGTTGCGCTGGGCTACAAGGGCAGCGCCTGGGCAAATGCCACGATCCAGCGTGGGCAGATCCACACTGCTAGCGGCGAACAGACCGCCTGCGAAGCCGCAGTCGAGGTGTGGCTGGCGGTCAGGGCTTTCACAGATGCTTTCAATGCCGGAAAACCACGTGCCTTCGATAAACTCATCCCCACGTTGCGCGGCATGGATTCGGGTCAGGATGGCTTCGAACAATGGGCGCGGTTGCAGATCGGTATGCGGCTGCCAGTGGAGGTCTCACCGGAGGATTGGTATCAACAATTGAATGGCATCGCGGGAGATGCAAGAGTCGAGCAGCTTGGCTTTGCCGTGCCAGCCTGGGCAGGCGGGAAAAATACTCCGCTGGTACGCGCCTTCCTAAGCGGGATCAGGTCGCAGGGCGGCGAGCCGCGTTTCGTCTATAAAACGGGAACCGCGGATCTAAATATCGTTGCACCCGCCTGGGGGTGTCCTGCGCTGGTGTACGGGCCTGGCGATTCGAATCTCGATCACACACCGGATGAGCATATCCAGCTTGATGAATATGAAAAATCGGTGCGGGTTTTGTGCGACGTGCTGAAGAAGTTGGTGCTGACACAACGGTAGAGTTAACCAAAAAGGACTCCCGCGACAGAGTCCTTTTTGGTATTTACGAAACCCATGAAATTAAAGATTCGCGCAGAGACTACTTGTTTCATGGTCCTCGCGTTGAACAGTCTGTACCACCCAGTTCAACTGAATGTGAGGAAACTTGAGTTGGTCTGGCTGACAATAAACTGTTAAGCTTGCGGCTCAACAATAAGCTTAATTGCGGTTCGTACCTTGTCTTCGATCGTCACATCTGCGAACTCCGGCACACAACTCACATTGATGCCGTCGCTCCGCAGATATCCTGTTGCCAGGACAAGGGCCTTGACAGCCTGGTTGACTGCTCCCGCTCCGATGGCCTGCACTTCCGCTCGATGGTGTTCACGGACTACACCGGCAATTGCGCCGGCAACAGCGGATGTCCGTGAAGTTGCAGAAACTTTGATCATATCCATGGTAAGCCTCCTAACAATAATCGCGATTTTGATCTTACACTTTGCTTTGTTATCACTTCGGAAGATACAAAGACTGGGAGGGTAAATCAGACTCTTTTTGCTCCAGTGTTCTGTTTACCTGCCAACCTGATGCTCCCTCATCCTGCAACGCTGGATGATGATATTAAAAGCATTGTAAAATAGAATGAAATATGGTTCAATAGACATGTACTGTTTTCGCTTAGATGTTTGTACTGAATTTTGCAGATACCTTTTCAGACGAAACACTGCTCTTTTGCTATCATACCCAAATTCATTGATGGAGAAACTATGCCGGCAGAAAAGGTTCGCGTTGCCATCCTCGACGACCACCAGAGCATCATCGATGGCTTTATCTACCGCTTGAGCAGTACGCCTGAAATTGAAGTCGTTGCTACGGCAACACTGGGGGAGGAGTTAGAGCCCCTGCTAGCTAGGCATCATGTCGATGTCCTTTTGTTGGACCTCAGCGTTCGGACCTCGCTGGATAATCCCAATCCCTTTCCCATCCTGCACATCATCCCGAAACTGCTGCAAAAATATTCCAACCTTTGCGTACTGATCATCTCGATGTTTTCCGAGCCCGGTTTGATGCGCTCGCTCATCGAAGCTGGCGCGAGCGGTTACATCCTGAAGGATGATCAGTCGGCCTTCAAGGAACTTGGAAATATTGTCTTATCGATTGCGCGCGGGGGGGTCTTCTTTAGTAAGAAGGCACATAATCTGTATATGCAGGCTGAGAATTTGGCTAACGGTGATCTGTTGACCCCTCGCCAAATGGAGGTCATCTCGCTTTGCGCGGCCTATCCCGATGCGAGCACCGCAGACCTGGCTCAGATGATGACGATTTCGAATTCGACCGTGCGCAACCTGCTTTCGAGCCTGTACCTGAGACTGGGAGTCCATTCACGCACTGCCGCTGTGGAGAAGGCGCGGGAAATGGGCCTCATCACGCCGCGGCCTCCTACTTTGACAGTGTAATCTCGGCGCTGAGCGATACGCTGTAGGGGGAGTCTAATCGAAGTGCAAGTAAGCTTATCACTCCAAATAAACTTGCTATTGCCTTTCGACTACGCTCAGGACGAAATTTACCTGAAATCGGTACTGAAGTCAGACAACCCCAACTTGCGCAGTTCTTCGCTCACATAGATTTCCCCTTTCAATATCTGCTGAACGCCCGTCAAAATGCCAAGAGGATCGTCTTTGATCAAATAACCGCGCGCGCCGACCTCGAGGGCGCGGCGGGCATGCTGAAGCAGCAGATGCCCTGAAAGGATCGCGCAGTGCAGGTCGGGCCGTTCCTGGTGCAACTTCTCCAGCAGCTCCACGCCGGTCATATCTGGCAGGGAAAAATCCACCAAAACCAGATCGACACTTAACTCCTTCAGTAGCCGGAGCGCCTCCTCGGCATCCGGGGCGACTGCAACGACCTGCAGATTTCGATTCTGTCCCAGCATATTGAGCAGAGCCTTGGCAAAACCTGCATGGTCTTCCACGAGAAGGATGGAATATGCACTCATAGGATGCCCGCCCGTAGTTCCGTAAACGTTTTCATCATAAACTCCGTAATTCCTCGCTCACATAAATTTCCCCTTCCAGCACACGCCGAATTCCCGTGAGAATCCCCTCGGCATGATCTTTAACGAGATACCCACGTGCGCCCGCCTCGAGAGATGTACGGACATAGTGCGGAGATAGATGTCCGGAAAGCATCACACAGGGCAGGGTGGGATATTTCTCATGGAGAATAAAGACAAGGCTAATACCACTTTGCTTTGGCAGGGAAACATCCACCAGAACCAGATCAAGTTTCAGGCCTGGAATTTTTTCGAGGGCCTCCTCAGCCGAGCCTGCTATCCCGACCACATCCAATTTTCCCTTATCACGCAGCACACGCCATAGTGACTGGGCAAAGATGGCATGATCTTCCACTAAAAGAATCGAAGGCATGGTTAAGTATCCAGTTGTCCGTACGGAGCCTCAATGGTTGCCTCGGTGCCCTCTCCAGGTTGGGATTTTATATCCATAGTACATCCTAAAAGGTTGAGCCGGTGGCGGATGGTCAACAAACCATGGGTAATCTTCGGACTGCTCAATGCTTCTGTCTTGTCGAAGCCTTTCCCTTCATCGCTCACGCGCACACGCAGACTCTGGTCACCGTGCTCGAAATCAACCGCGGCCTGTAGTGTTCCGGCATGTTTCACGGTGTTGAACAGCAGTTCGCGCACAGCATAGAACATCAGTACCCGCACCTTTTCGTCAAGCGGACCGGATTTGCCGCTCGATTTGATGTCCACCGCCAGACCGTACTGCTCCTTCATCTGGGAAGCCAGCCAGATGATGGCTTCGACCAGGCCCTCTCCATGCAGGATCGGCGGGCTGAGATCCACGCTCAGCTGGCGGGTCACCTTGATCGATTCAGCCAGCCAGCCCTCCAGTTGCGGGAAATCGACCTCGAATTTTTTGAGATCGTTCTTCTCATAGGCCTCCTTGAGGAAGGATAGCTGCATCTGGACTGCAAAGAGACGCTGCTGCAGGTCGTCATGCAGGATCTGGGCGAGTCTGTGCCGCTCGGTTTGTTCGGTCGCGGTCAATTCGGAAGCTAATGCGCGGACCTGCTGCTCGGCACGGACCCGGTCCGTGATATCCGTGAAGGCTGTGATGAGTGCGTCGGTATTGTCAAGATTAACGTATTGGATAGACGCAAGTATGCTTCTTGCTTCCCCGGAGGGATGCCGAATCTGGGCTTCATAGTTTCGAAGCGTGCCTTCATTCTTGATCCGAGCGATCAGATCCCTGCCTGTCTGTGGCGGCAGACCCAGATCGAACTCCTGTGCATTATGCCCAATGATATCCTCACGTTGGAGTCCAAAATAGGTGAGGAATTCAACGTTAACATTTATGAAGACACCGTCTTCCAGCCCGGTACATGCTGTGGGAATAGGGTTGGCATGGAAGAGGGCGTAGAACATATCGCGGGCCTGATTAAGCTTCTGGTTCGCTTCGTCCAGACCGCGGGTCCGCTCCTCGACGCGCTGCTCCAGGGTTGCATTCAGCTCAACCAGGGCTGCCTCAGCCTGTTTGAGGCGTGTGACCTCTGTGAACGTAAAGATCACGCCGTCGATCCGGTCGTCCACCGTGCGAAAGGGGCGCATGCGCAGTAGAAACCACCCGCCGCTACCCCCTTGTACCTCACGTTCAATGGGGACGAGCGTACGCAAAACCTGCCCGGCATCTTCGAGAAAATTGTCGTAGCGCAGCGTGTGAGTCAGGTGCTTGATCGGCCGGCCCCGGTCGCCCGGCATGATATTGAATAGTTCCTGCATGCCCGGCGTGTGGTGACGGATGCGCAGGTCGCGGTCTAGGAAGAGCATGGCAATTTCGGTGGAGGCCATCAGGTTTTCCAGGTCGCTGTGGGAGCGCGAGATCTCCTCCAGCTTGTTCTTTAGCTCATTATTGACGGTCTGCAACTCCTCGTTGACCGATTGCAGTTCCTCCTTGCTGGTCTCCAATTCCTCCGTGGCAGAGCGATACTCCTCATTGATGGACTGCAGTTCTTCGTTGGAGGCCTTCAGCTCTTCACTGGAGCTCTCGTATTCTTCGAAACTGGCTTGCAGCTGCTCACGCAGGCGGCGCACCTCATTTTCCAATTGCCTCACCAGCGCATTTTGGTGGGCTTCATCCACTTCCTGCGTTGCCTGAATAGAAAAGTCATTCTGCTCGTCTTCCAAAAAGAAGATCAACGCCTGTTTTTCCTGCTTTTGGCCATCTCCTGCCAGGCCTGTGCGAGGGTTGATGGAAAGGATCACCCGGTGAGGATGCCCGTTGAACCGGACCGGAATCGGCTGGGTAAGAATCGCCTGATCCTTATCAAAGACGCGGAAGAGCGCCGTGCGCAGTTCCAGTTGCAGTTCAGAGCGGACCAGCTTCAGCACGTCAGTGGTAATCGGTCCTATGGGCTGTACCAGGTAACGCCCGGCCTTTTCTGAAACGTGCAGGACGGCATACTTTTCGTCGATCAAAATACTGGGCGGGGCATGCACCTCCAGCGCCTGGTAGTGATCATCAGACAGGCGCGGGATTTCCATCGTCGAATGCATACGTGGAATGTGCGGCTGGCTGTACAACTCGCCATTAATTATGGAATCCACGGACAATGGCAATGTCGGGACATGCGGCTGTTCACGATTCCATGGCTTGGTGCGGTAGATGTGATGGGCTTTGTCCACCGTTTGAAACAGTTCGTGCGCCGATTCGGCCGATTCCGCATTGCCAAGGAAGAGGTAGCCGCCGGGCTTGAGGGCGTAATGGAAAACATCGAAAACAGTATCCTGGATCTCGCGTTCCAAATAGATCAGCAGGTTGCGGCATGCGATCAAGTCCAGGCGGGAGAAGGGGGCGTCGCGCAGCACGCTGTGATGGGTGAACAGCACTACGTCGCGTAATTCGCGCCGCACCCGATAATGATTCCCTTCCAGGGTGAAGAAGCGTTCCAGCCGCTCGGCGCTGACATCGGCTTCGATCGCGGTGGGATACAGCCCTTCCCGCGCGTATTTTATCGAGTTTTCATCCAGGTCGGAGGCAAAGACCTGGATCTGTGGACGGATCTCCAGATTATCGGACGCCTCAAAAAGCAGGATGGCCAGCCCATAGGCTTCCTCGCCTGTGGAGCAGCCAATCGTCCAGGCGCGCACCATATCGCCGATGTCCTTGCCCTTGAGGACCTGATGGGCCACCTGGGATGCCAGCTTCTCCCATGATTCACGATCGCGGAAGAAACTCGTCACGCCGATCAGGATATCGTTGAACAATGCCGAGGCCTCTGTCGGGTTCTGCCGTAGATAATCCAGATAAGCCTCGAGCGTTGAAAGTCCATTGATCTGCAAGCGCCGCTGGATGCGGCGCAGAAGAGTGGAGCGTTTGTACTGGCTGAAATCGTGTCCCGTGCGGGCATGGACGTGGGCGACGATCCGCCGGATCGCTTCCAGCTGCTCCTCATCCAGTTCATTCGCGTCCAAAGGCAAAAGCGGGCGATGCTGGGTATACTCCACCAGCTTCTTGGCCAGTCCCTTCACCGGCAGGACTACGTCTGCCAGCCCGGTGGCAATGGCAGCCTGCGGCATACTGTTGTATTCCGCCTCATCCGGATGCTGGACCATGAGTAGCCCGCCCTCCTCCTTGATCGCCTTGACGCCAACCGCGCCATCGGTCCCACCGCCCGAGAGAATAATGCCTACAGAATTGGGATGCCCGCGTGCCAGGCTCCGGAAGAAATAGTCGATGGGCGCGCGCTGCCCGCGCGGCTCCTTGAACTCGGAAACATCGATTTGACTATCTTCCATCACCAGCCGGCGGTTGGGCGGGATCACATAGACATGATCTTTTTCCACATGGACCAAACCGTTCACCTGCTGGACAGGCATCTGGGTGTGCCTTTGCAGCAATTCAGCCAGATGACTTTCATGTTCCGGGTGCAGGTGGGTAATGACAACATACGCCAGGCCCGTATTGTCTGGCAGCGCCCCAAAGAAATTTTCCAGGGCTTTCAGTCCGCCTGCTGACGCGCCAATACCAACGACCGTTATTTCGTCGTTTTGCGCGGCATGAAGGTTTACATTGTTCAGTTGTCGTGATTTGCTTTGAGGCGCTGGGGATCGCGAGATTTGCTTTTTGCTTGTAGAAGCCATTTGTCTGTAAATGGTTACTTCCTTATTTATACATGGGAGAAGGGTGTAACCTTATATTTTATTATACACCTTCTCACTTGTATGGACGCCGGCGCCAGAAAAATAAAGTTCATCCTGAGAGCAATTGGAAGTGTTCAAGTGATAGATTTCACACAGCCTTGCAATGAGATATTTGCTTTTGTCACTGGACATCCCGAAAAATAGATTTCGATTTTGTAAGCCTGACTGAGTCAATTCTCATAAAGGGTCGTTTCATAGGCATAATGGCAGTTATAATTCTGTCGCAGCCTAAACCCCGAAAAGGAGCGAAACTTTCAAAACGCAATGGGGTTTCGATGGTAGGCAACAAGGAGTAATTAAATGACAGGTGAGAACACGAAAGTATCTTTTTTTGACCGTCCCAACGTTGAAAAGAGTGTGATCGATGTTGGACAGGACATTCCATTTGGGATCGAATGTGTCAGCAATCCGGCCGTTGGCATTGCAGGCGTATACGGGACGTGGGGTCACAGCTATGACAACGAGGCCCTGCCCGCGTTTTTGGAGAAGCGCCTTGGACATCCGATCCCCGCGAACGAAACGTTGAATCTATCCGAGCTTGGGTTTCGCAGCCGGCACCATGTCCCGTTGAACCTGAGCCGCGAACAGCACAACCAGCTCGAGGTCGAAGTTGGGACACGCTTCCTGCGGGAGGCGGTCAAAGCCTGCAACTGGCAGCCCTCTGAAGTGGAGGCTGTACTGATCGGTATGAGCGCGCCCGTTTCCGATGATTATCTGAATAAAATTACAAAGGCCGCGGGCATTCCTGAAAGCGCCTTGAAGGTATCCATCCACAAGGCCTGCGACGGCTCCACGAGCAGTCTGCATCTTGCACTCAACCCCGAATTGCCGGAGAACAAACACCTCGATCAAAACATTGCAGAGTCTCTCTATGGCAAGAAAGTATTGGTCGGCGGCATCGAAGGGTTGAGCCGCTTTATCGTTTCGTCACACGATCCGATTGCCCTGCAGATGTTCGGCAACGCGGCGGGCGTGGTGGGTGTCATTCCAGGTACGACCATGAAATTCCTGGCAGGCAGGTCCCGCGAAGTGTTCGATGATGAAGGTGTGTTGCAGGTCGCAATGTATTACCCGCATTCGAAGCAAAAGACCGATGGCAGCAGTAACGTGGATGTGACGGAGCCGTTCACGAATAACATCCGTGTCGCCGGTTTGATGCATGAGCCAGAGGATGGTTCTTCCATTGCAATGGCGGGCCCCATGGGCATGGTCAAGCTGTTCGTGCGCACGGGTGTGCAGGTGGTACGCGATGTCTATGCAGCCTATCAAGCCAAGCTGGGTGAAATGGGTATGGCAAGCAAGTCACTGGCTGTCGCCATTGTCCATCACGCCAATTACAAGATCAATAAATTGAAGGAAAAACATCTGCAGAACGAAGGGATCGTCCTGCCTATGCCGTGGTTGTTGAGCGAGTTTGGGAACGTCAGCGCGGCTTCGAACATGATCGCATTCCTGCGTGAACTGCCAAACCTGAAACCGCTCGATCACGTCCTCATCGACGGCTTTGGCGCGGGCACCTACTACGATGCATTTGCCGTGGAGCTGGGTGGGTAGAACGGCTCGGAGCGTAGTCGAATCCGTTCGAGGTGGTGTCAACCATCCCTGTGCATGAAGCGCAATTGTACTTGCAAATTCGTTTGTTTCCGTCCGGCTGCAGAGCCGGACGGACTTTTTTTGTAACCTCCTATTCCCAATCCCGTCTTGAGTATGGAACTTCCCGGAGCGAGCTTGTATTAATGTACCGTCTTAACCATAATCAGGATATAGTTGGATTACTCGAGAAATTCAAGGAATTTCAAGCGGAATACCCTGCTGATCTGTTATATGAACGCCGGATTTCATTCATTCGACTGATCATCCGTTATATCAGAACGTTTATACAAAATTAAGTGTGGCGCGCATGAAAAAAACTCCCGTACGGGAGTTTTTTCGTTATTCAAATCTGGAAGATGCCATCCAAATCAGGCAGTGGCACCGCGCCGGAACCAGGTCTTCCACTCCTGTTTTTCCCACAACACCAGGATCGGCGCCGCGATAAAAATGGAGGAGTACGTACCACTGAAGAGGCCGACCAGCAGGATCACAGCAAATTCCTGAAGCGTGATGCCTCCAAAGAGGGCCAGCGACAGGAGCAGGAATTCCACGGTCATGAGCTGGGTATTGATCGAGCGCTGCAGGGTCTGCACGATGGAGTGATTGACCAGCGTTTCGTATTCCAGACGACGCAGGACACTCGAGTTTTCGCGGATGCGGTCGAACACCACAACTTTATCCTGCACCGAGAACCCGATCACGGTGAGCAATGCGGTCAGGAAGAGCGAATCGATCTGCCAGTCGAAGAGTATCGCGCCGAAACCGACGATGCTGAATACAACTGCAACATCATGGACCATGGCGATGATCGCGCAGGCGCCATACCGGAAGGCATTCGGGACTTTCCTGAAGGCAAATGTGATATAGATGATCACTGCCAGCGCAGCCAGTCCCACTGCCAGTGCCGCGCGCGACGTAACTGCCGCCCCGATGCTGGGACCCACGCTGTCCTCGCGGATCACGGTCACTTCTCCACCACTCTCGGCCTTCATCTCGTCGAGAATGAGCCCGCGTGTTTCGATGTCGAGAACGGAGGAGCGGATCTGGAATGTCCCGCTCTCGGTGGTTTGGACCTGGACGTCATCAATGCCGGCGTTTTCAAATAATTGGATCAGCTCTGCGTTCGTCAGGGGTGTGCCCCCTTCGAATCTGACTTCCAGCAGCGAGCCGCCGGTGAAATCAATCGAAAGCGGAAGGCCGCGTGCGCCAAGGAGAATAAGCCCCGGGATGATCACCAGGAGTGAAAATGCAAAGTACAGGTAACGTTTACTGAGGATGTCAATCATGTTTTATTTCCTCGTCGCCTAGATGCCAAACCAGGCTTGCAGGTTCTTCGGCTTGAAGTTTCTCAGGGCGATGGTGAGCAGAGTGCGCGTCACGTAGATCGCAGTGAACAATGAGATCGCCACACCCAGGGCAAGTGTGAGCGAAAATCCTTTCACAATGGTGGCGCCGAAGGTGGACCCAAACCAGTAGAGGATCACCGAGGTGATGATCGTTGCCAGGTTCGAGTCACGAATGGATGACCAGGCCCGGGTCCAGCCCTGGTCGACTGCCTGGGTAAGGTTTCGCCCATTACGAAGTTCTTCCTTCAAACGTTCGAAGATCAGGATGTTGGCATCCAACGCCGCGCCGGTGCTGAGCAGGAAACCTGCAATGCCAGGCAGCGTGAGCGTGAAATGGAAGTATTTGAAGATGGCGAATGCGATTGCCGCATAGAAGAGGATGGACACATCGGCGACGAGGCCCGGCAGACGGTAGTAAATTCCCATGAAAAGGATCACGATGATCATGCCGATCAGGCCGGCCACAAGACTCTTCTGCAGTGAGTCTTCGCCGAGCGTGGGACCGATGATGCGGGTCTCAACGACTTTCAGCGGGACAGGCAGCGAACCGTAACGTAACTGGACTGCAAGGGTATTTGCGGATTCTGCGGTGAAGTTTCCGCTGATCTGTCCCTGTCCACCGGGGATGGGTTCATTGATCCTTGGGGCAGAGATCACGCGTTTATCCAATATGATCGCCAGGTACCTGCCCGAGTTCGCCGCGGTATGTTGTGCAAAAATTGTGGCGCCTTCTGAGGAAAGCACAAAGTCAATCGCTGGTTTGCCTCCCTGATCGACGCCCACGTTGACACTGCGAAGATCTTTCCCGGTCATGATCGTATGATAGACCGTTTGCGGTTGACTGGGATCCGCTGCCGGGGCCGGGGTTGCCGGAGTCTCGGTTGGGGATTCCGTTGTGGGTAGCGGCGTTGCCGCGACTGTCGTCCCATTTGCGGACCCACCGGCGAAATCGGTCTGAAGGAGGGTTCCTTCGTCCGGCGCGAAGTCGCCCGTATCCACAAACTCGAGCACGCCGGTCTGCTGGATAATGTCAAGAATGGCGTCCGTATCTTCCGCACCGGGGAAATCTCCCACAATGCGGGTTCCGCCTGCCACCTGGATCAGGTTTTCGCTGACGCCCAGGGCGTTGGTGCGGTTTTCGATAATGGTGCGGGCGGTTTCCAGATCAGCCGCGTCCACATCGGTGCCTTCAGCCACGTCAGGTTCAAGCAGGACTTGCAAGCCGCCCTGCAGGTCGAGTCCAAGCCGGGGAGCAATGCTGCGCTCGAAAAGAACCGTCTCGTTATTGAAGGGATTGTATAGTCGGATTTCATCATTCACGTCCACCCATATGGCGAGGGCAGCAACAATGACGATGAGAACCAAGCGGGTGTAAAGGTTTCGGATCATGCGTTGGTTATCTCCATCCACGAAAATGTGGCGCTTGGTTTCGAAACGAGCAGAAAAGCACCGCTCTACTCAACCATTGGGCGCCACGCGGCGCTGATTATACTACCAAGTGAATATAGGTGACAGTCACTTTTGTACAGTGATCAAAGTGATTGTCACCTTCTTAATAAACCCACTCGTTGAAAATTGGATCCAGATCACAGGAGCAATGTTCTTCCGCAAGTGACTGTAGAAATTCCGGTGTGGCGATACCCCATGACAGCGTCCCGGTGTAGTCCCTGATGAAGGCGTCGAAGACCTCTGTGCCCATTTCTTCCTTCAGGTCGACAAAGAACAGCGCCCCGCGCCCGTAGACGATCGCGCTATATTCCTGTCCCGAGTACTCCGCCACCGGCAGCCCAACCGGAATATCTGCTCGACCCACGCTCTCCCAGCGACCTTTAAGCGAATCCCGAAAGCCCTGTTCCCCGCCGGATCCGTGCTCATCGGCGTAGTATTGGAGCGTGATGAATTGGGTCAGCGATTCATCCAGCCAGGGATCGTCGAGCTGGTCGTCGCCGACGAGATTATAGAACCACTGATGACCCGTCTCATGCGCGACGGTGGACTCCATGTAAACTCCTGCAGGTGTGCCTGTACCGCGATAATCCTGGTCCACCTCATAGATGCGCGCAGTGATCGCGATCATGCCCGGGTATTCGATACCCAGAGCAAGGGTGGGCGTCGAGACGATGTCAAACTCTGTGTATGGGAACGGAGCATAGCGTGTGCTGAATATTTCGATCGAGCGCCCGGCAACCTCCAGCGCCATCTGCGCACCCTTTTTGAGGTCCTTTGGCGCATAGCTGCGAATGGTGACTTCGCCAAAGGTTTGCGACAGCTCTTCATAGTTTGGACTCGCGGCCAAATAAAAATCCCGCGCGGGACCGCTCGCCACGCTCAGGGTCTGGGTCTGCCCGGCTTCGTCGGAGCTGAGTTTGTGCCCGGATGTGACCAGCGTTACGCCCTGCGGCGCTGTGACCTTCACCAGATAGAAGGATGCATCCGCATAGGTCATGTCTCCGCTCGGGGGTGGGATTTCCGCATTCCAGCCTTCATCATCGTAGACGGCGATCATCGGATAGGCATGCGCCAGCGCCAGCACATCGTCAAAATAGGCCAGCACCCCATAATTCTGTTCGACAGATTGAGGCACAGTGACGGCAAAATCCATTTGCAGAACGGCGCTTTGGTCCGGTTCGAGCGGCTCCGGCAGGGGCACGATCATCAGGCTGCCTCCAAGATCGTATTCCGGGGTCACGGGTTGTTCATCCGCGGTTAGATTGGAAATCGTCATCTCACCGCTGACGATATTGGGAAAGAGCCGGAATTGCACTTCGTCCAATGCGATCGCCTCCGCATTTGTGTAACGGACCGCCTCGCTGCCAGTGATGTGATACAGGTCATTTGCGATGTTGAATTCGAGGTGATAGACGCTGGCACCCGCCAGTTCGTCAAGCACAGGCTGCGCGGAGGGTACCAGCCCAGCCTGGAAGGGCGAGCGATCCTCCCAGGGGATATCGAATAAGTCATCCGATGTGGGCGCAGGCGTCGCGTCCGGCGTGGATGTTTCAGAGGGAGTCGCGGCTGGCTTGGAAGGGGAGGGAGGTTGAGTGGGAATCGCTGTCGGCTGGAGGATAGAGCACGAGATTGAGATCAGGCCGAGGGCAAGAAAGAGGGCGAATAATCTTTTCATGGATTAATTTCCTTCAGGTAGTCCAATACTTTTTGCAGGACTTGTTCGGGAGTCAAGTCATCCGTATCGATCAACAGGTTTGCATGCCGGCGCGCGTGATCGAGCCGGCGGAGTTGTTCATCATGGTCTTTCTTTTGCCAGTTCAATTTACGGCGGGTCGTGCTCACAGGAAAGGAGGCCTCGAGATAAATCAAAACATCGGGCCTGGTGATGATCTGCCACATGGCTTGCACGTAGGAATGTTCCTGCGCGATGTGGCGAGAGAGGTAACCATGTTTGTCGAGAGCCGCGCAGAGAGTGGATTTGCCTGAGCCGCAGGGCCCTACAACACCGATAAGAGGTTTATAACTTGGAGGCTCCATAATTTGTGGGGCGGTAGCTCGGGCATTAATGCCCGAGTTATTGGTTGTCCTGCATCAACCGGCTCAGTTGTTCAGGACCTCCCAGGACAGCGAGCGTGTCGCCCGCGTGCAGCGAACTGGTATCGGTTGGATGCATTTCAGATTGGTGGTCATGCCTGAGCAGGATGATGTTGAGATGATAATTGTCTTCCACATAACCGACTGTTTTGTTTGCCAAACTCGAAGAGGGATGGATCGCCACGCGTGCTAGGCTGAGCTGCTGGCCCTCGATCGAAATCGGATTTGTGACATCTGCGCCGGCAGCCGCGGCGGCAAAGACCGGCGCGGCCATTTCCGTTGCACTCAAGGCGATGAACCCAAACTGCTCCTGCAGGGAGTGTGCAAAGTCTTCATCGAAGATACGGATCACTACCTGGATGTCCGGGTTGAGCGAGCGGGCTTTCAGCGCGATCTGCAGGTTCATGGCATCGTTCTGGCTGGCGAGGATGATCGTGCGCGCATCCCTGATATTGGCGGCCTCGAGCGCTCCCGGATGCCGCGCGTCTGCCTGGATGACCGGGATGCCCATGTCGCGGGCGGCGACCGTCGTGTGGGTGCCCGGATTGAGCTCGACGACGGCGATGTTTTCACCCATCTCGTACAGCCGCTGGGCGACGCGGTAACCCAGGTGGCCCAGCCCGATCAGGACGATATGTTTATTCATTGTGGAGGCTACTGCCATTTCCCACTCCTTACTTCTTGATCGACGATTGAAGAGCAGACTGCCAAAATCGGCCAGTCCCTGCGCCAGGATGATCAGGCCGATGACGGGCATGACAAAATAGAATATCTGCAGGCCGAAATATTTTGGAAATTCTCCGACAGGCTGCAGGAACGCGGCCGTGAGGACAATGTAAAACGCCTCGGTGAGACTATGGACCGGATGACCGACAGCGTTCGCAATCACCTTGTAGGCAGTCCCGCCGCCGACCACTGCCACCGTGAAAAGAAGCAATGGTGACTGGAACTCCTTGAGCAGGATGAGGGTGTCGCGCCAGCCTGCTTTCCACTGTCGCAGCCGGGCAGGGGGTTTGATCATCTTCCCATTCCCTCGATGGGCAGGCGGACAGACATGCGCCGGACGTTATCTCCGAGGCGCGAGATCACCTTGACGATCACCACGCTGATGTCATCGGCGGGGCGGTTTTCGTCCAGGCTGACCGCCTGGGCAAGGAGAGTGTCCGCCAGTGCTTGTGGAGACGGATCCTGATCTTCCAGCACCGAACGGATGGTCGCGCCGATATCCATCGGCAGGCCGCGGCGCTTCCCGGCGTGGGTCAGCCCATCGGTGTAGATGACAATGGTCAAGCCGGGTTCGATGGCAAGCTCCGTGATGAGGGGACGAACATTGCGGGATGTGCCCAGCGGAATGCTTTCCTCTTCGAGACAGTCGATTGCCTCGCCGCGGCAGATGAACATTGGCTCCGGATTGTTACGGGTCAGGACGATGGTCTCACTGCCCAGATCCACGGAGGCAATGTTGAGGGTGCTGATGACCTTGCCCTGTCTTTCCGTGAACAGCGCGTCGGAGGCGGCCCGTGCAGCGGCTCCATCGCGCACACCTTCGGCAAGCAGACCGATCACCCTGCGGACCACCATTTGCGAAACGGCTTTGGCGCCGCGCCCCGAGGTCTGTCCATCGGCCAGGACAACCGAGACGCCTCCGTTCGGGCGTTCGACCACTTCCAGCGTGTCGCCGCTTTCCGAGGTCGCATATTTGCTGACCTTTGCCACCGCGATCTGAACTTCCATACCTTCATTTTACTATGGGATTGGAAATCAAATCTGTTTGCTGTTGTCTTATTTATGCAGTCCGTTGGCTGCCTGTTGTGCCGCGTACGGCCGCCTGCCAGGCTCGTATGTCCCTGGCATGCTCTTCATAATGTTCGAAGGTGTTTGCGGCAATGGCGTACCAAAGCGGTTCCCCTCCCTGGAGTTGAAAACGGTTGGAGTCCAGGATATCTTCTTCCGCGCTGGTTTCCACCACCTTCAAAGCCCTGGCATGCGTGATCTCGAGATCGCGCATGACCTCGTCCAAAGACACACTGAGATTTTCCTGGTAGATTTGCTCATTCAGCTGGTCCAAATCTTCATCTGGCATGGCATACGGCTGGAGGCTGGGATGCCCGCCTTCCAGCCGTATGGTTATCCACTGAATCATCCAGCGCTCGTGAACGACTATGTGTGCCAGCGTGTCCTTCACTGACCATTTCCCAATGGCGCAAGGCTGGTCCATTTGCTGGACATCCAACTCTGCGAATAGTTCTTTGAAGAGGCGGTATCCGTTCTGGATCTTTTCAAGAAGGCTGGGCTTACTCATCTCGATCATGACTCACCATTTTGCTATCTGACAGTGCCGCGCGCTGCAACTTGCCAGGTCAATTCCACTTGATTGCCTCGTGCGCCCGCCACTTCGTCAAACAGACTCGTAACCATACAGCAATGATTGGGAATGATGCTCACACGCTCACCGATCTCCGGTTTGCGCGCACAGGCGGAAAAATCCACATAACCGTGTTCTTCTGCAAGAAGATAAATCTTTGCTTCGGGATATTCGCACATATAACCGTAGCTATCCAGTCCATGCAGATCGGACGATAATGTTTTACTGCCCGCGTCCAGGATGCCGCGTTCCGGGGTGGGGCGACTCACGATGGTGGTGAAAACTGTCAGGGCGCAGGTAGCGAGGCTCGTTGCGCCAGAGCGAATCGACAATCGATCACCGTAAATGTAGATGCCCGCGCGATATTCTGTCAGTTCGGCATGAGTGTGCGCCTGCCACATGCCGGGAGTCCCGCCGCCGCTTACTCGCTCGATGCTCAAACCATCGTCCTTCAATAGGGAGCGTGTCGTGCGCACGAAGTCATCCAGATGCTCGTTGGCGGGATAGGTCATCAACCCGCCAAAGTGTAAGTGAGGCAGGCTTCCGATCAGCCGCGCCAGTTCAGCCGCTTCCTGCGGCGATCCCGCACCGCAACGATGTCCGCCTGTATCACATTCGACCAGCACGTTCAGTGTCAGGCCGGCTTGTCCAGCCGCATCTGCTAACCCGCGGATCGTGTAGGCTGAATCGGCGGTCACACTGATATTGAGGCGCTCAGCGAGTGCCATGAGCCGCCTTAGCTTGCTTTCACCGACGATGTTGTACGGAATAAAAATGTCGTCCAATCCCGCGTTTGCCATCACCTCCGCTTCGCTGAGCTTTTGACAGGTAATGCCCACAGCGCCGGCGTCCATTTGCATTTTGGCAATGGCAGGGATTTTGTGCGTCTTGATATGCGGACGGTTGGCGATCTTGTGTTCGTCGAGATACGCTTGCAGGCGCGCAATGTTCGCCTCGAGGCGGTCGATGTCCACAACGGGGACGGGTGTCTCCAATTCAGTGATGCGCATGGATTATTTCTCTCCGACATACGCGATCGCATCGATCTCCACCAGGATCCCCATGAGCTGGCTGCCAACCGTTGTCCGTGCCGGTTTGGGGTCAGGGAAGTACGTGGCGTAGACCTTGTTGTAGCGCTCGAAAAGCGCCACGTCGCTGAGATGCGCGCTGACCTTGACCACATCTGCCATGCTGGCGCCCCCCGCCTCAAGGATGATTTTGATGTTTTCCAGCACGCGTCTGGTTTGCTCTTCGATGGTCCCGAGGACAAGCTGTCCTGTGGCGGGGTCGAGCGGTCCCTGCCCGGAGACGAAGATGAAGTCACCGGCGCGGATGCCTTGAGAGTAGGCTCCAATGGGTGACGCGCCAGACTTGGTACTGATCTGTTGCTTCGGCATAGTTGATTCTCCTTTTTATTTATGTCGTTG
>Ga0105098_10000064_pt1 | contig 29424 bp, 35 predicted proteins | sample PPLLak21cMay2015_FD_79137 | JGI IMG/M metagenome (GOLD analysis project Ga0105098, IMG submission 79137) | Freshwater sediment microbial communities from Prairie Pothole Lake near Jamestown, North Dakota, USA - PPLs Lake P7 Core (1) Depth... | ecosystem: Environmental > Aquatic > Freshwater >... | reverse complement strand
CTCTCTGGCCTGCTGCAACGGTAGCATCGAGGGTTGAGATATCGCGCCGGTCATGAAGGGTAATGGTGTCACTTGCCTGAGCGCTCGCGAGCACTCTGATTGGAGTATCCGTAAACTCTTTTGCACGTGAGAGCGGTGCAACGATTACTGCAGCTGCTCCGTCAGTAATCGGCGAACAGTCAAAAAGCCGGAGGGGTTCGGCAACCATCGTGGAATTCAAAACCGTTTCAATGGTTATCTCCTGCTGGTACTGTGCGATAGGGTTTCTCGCCCCGTTGTAATGGTTCTTCACTGCAACCTGTGCGAGCTGTTCGCGGGTCAGGGGATAGCGGTGCATATAATCCGTGGCAATCATTGCGTACAGGCCGGGAAATGTTGCACCTACAAACCCCTCCCACTCGCGGTCGGCAGCACCGGTGAGAGTATCGGTGCTTGCACCCGGTTCAACATCGGTCATCTTCTCGACGCCGGCCGCCACGACAATGTCTTCCATGCCGCTTGCAACGGCAATTACAGCCTGGCGGAAGGCAAGACCCCCTGAGGCACAGGCAGCTTCAACCCTTGTCGAAGGAATATGGTGCGTTGCGAGACCGGCGTAGTCGGCAATCAATGCGCCGATGTGCTCCTGCTCAATAAAACGCCCTGCACTCATGTTGCCGACATACATAGCATCGATCTTTTCGCCGGAAAGCTGGGCATCCTCAAGGGCCAGTGCTCCTGCTTCAATAAAGAGTTCGCGAAACCCGCTCGACCATTTTTCGCCAAAGGTCGTGCAACCTACACCAATAACTGCAACATCTCTCATAATTGCATCACGATCTTCCCCTTATGGACAGCATACCGCGCATAGTCGAGATAAACAGGATTTTCCAGCAGCTGCCTGACTCCCGGTGCAGCATCACGCCGGAATTCGTTGGAGAGGATCGTATCCGTGACTTCAATGTCGAATGCATCGCTGCCAGCCCCGGAACCAAATGAGCAGACAAAGATGGTATCTCCCGGTTTTGCGATGTCGAGGGTTGCGGCTAGCCCGATAGGAGATGCTCCCGAGTACGTGTTCCCGAGCGTTGGCACCACGAGGCCCGGTTTAATCTGGTCCGGGGTGAATCCCAGGTTTTTGGCGACCTTCTGGGGGAACTTCGCATTCGGCTGATGAAAAACCGCATAGGTAAAATCTTTCGGGCACTTGCCGGTTTGCTCAAAAAGGAGCCTGCTTGCACCTTCAACATGCCTGAAATAGCCCGGATCTCCGGTGAATCTTCCGCCATGCCGGGGATAATTCTGTCCCTCCCGTCGCCAGAAGTCTGGTGTATCGCTCGTGAAGGAGCAGGTTTTGTGGATGACAGCAATGGGGTCGTCTCTTCCGATCAGGAAAGCGGCACCACCGGCTGCAGCAGTATATTCCAGGGCATCGCTGGGTGCACCCTGGGACACATCGGAACCGATGGCAAGACCGTACGTAATCATCCCGCTTTTGGCAAGTCCCATACAGGTCTGGATCGCCGCCGTACCTGCCTTGCAGGCAAACTCATAATCCGCTGCCGTCATATCAGGCGTTGCACCAATTGCCTCCCCTACGGTACAGGCAGTAGGCTTTACCGCATAGGGATGGGATTCGCTGCCTACGTACACCGCGCCGATGTCCTTTGGATCAATTGTCCTGCGGAGCAACGCATTACGTGCCGCTTCAACCGCAATAGTCGCTGCATCCTCGTCAAGGTCAGGGACAGACTTCTCAAAAACGCCCAATCCCCCGGATATATCTGAAGCATTTGCGCCCCAGACTTTTGCAATCTCTTCAACCTTGATCCGGTATCTCGGTATATACACACCGTAGGTTATGATGCCTACCATTCTTTTTCCCTCAATGTACTTACAATTTTGTCGATTTCCATGCTCGTGCACATCACCGTGATGCGGTCCCGTTCTGCCATCTTCTCTACTATCGGGTGAACATCTGCAGCTTCTATTCCCTGCAAGACCACGCATCTGGGCTTGAACGGAGTAACACGAATCGCAACCATTGGTGATTTCCCGGTTGAAACGTTGGTGAAGATTACTGCCCTCTCTGTGCTCCAGCCATAGATACGGTTGAATTCGTCAGATGAGAACTGCATAATTGCATTCAGGCTGTTCACCACCGTATAACCAAAAAGAACCTGGTCCAGAGATCCACAGATGAGCGTGGAACCGATAGCTTCTGAGAAGTCCTTGAGCGGGACCGCCGTGGCATACTCGTGGATATCGTAGATCACGTCGTCCTCTACACTGGAAAAGAGCATGGTTGAAAATTTCTGGATATGTCTGCCGTCAGTTTCCTCGTCAATAGCGAGAAGTGTGTCGACAATTTTGCCAACAACGGCAGTACCAGGGCTTTTTCTTCTTCCGCTTTCATAGTCGCTGATAACTGATGGAGATACTCCGAGACGGTCTGAAAGGACACCCGGGGCGATCTCGAAGTTCATCCGCCACTTTTTCAGTGCGTGTCCCGGTGAATCCGACAGGGTAATCTCGCCTGCCATTTTCTCAGCAAGCTGGTTACGCAATCCGGATTTCATGCTCAATACAAAGAACCTGTGGCATTATATAACTAACGAACGTGCATTCGACATTGAACGAATCCCGACGAAGAGTATCTGAAGAGCAACCCATAAATAATAAGCACCTCAATTTTGATAAGCATGATTCCTGCTGAAGATCTCCAGTGTCTCAAGGTAATTGCATTGCGCGGTGGCTGCAAAAACCCGGTCTTTGTCTCATCCCAGACAATAGGTGAGATGCTTGCAATCAGCCAGCAGACAGCATCCCGGAGGCTCAAGGGACTCGAATCCCAGGGTCTTATCACGCGTACCATTGCCGCTGACGGACAACATGTTACTATCACCAGTAATGGAGAAGAGGAGCTGCGGAAGGAGTACCAGGATCTTTGCCGGATTTTTTCTGAGTGTGATAAAGGGTATATCTTATCTGGTACAGTTGTTAGCGGAATTGGCGAAGGTAAGTATTACATGAGCCTTGAACCCTATAAGCAGCAGTTCAGGACGCACCTTGGGTTTGAGCCGTACCCGGGAACGCTCAATATTCGTCTCCCCTCATCGGTTCTTCCGGTACGTAAGAAGATCGACAGTCTTGGCTGGATCAGGATTAAAGGCTTTTCCACTGATGGCAGAACGTTTGGTGATGCAAAGTGTCTCCCGTGCCGTATTGGAGACGTTCCCTGCGGGATCGTCGTACCCGGCAGGACGCATTATCCGGAAGATATTATCGAGGTGATCGCACCTGTCGCACTGCGCCGGAAATTCGGGGTTGGAGATACGGATACCGTGACTGTCGAGGTTGGGCAATGATAGACGAAGCACTGGTTGCTTTACGGGAAGGGAAATTTATCCTGCTCTATGACTTTGATGACCGCGAAGGAGAGACAGATTTTGCCATCCGGTCTGATGCTGTTACGCCCCGTGACATCGTGCGGATGCGTAAGGATGGCGGAGGTTTGATCTGCACAGCAGTTCATCCCGTTGCAGCCCAGCGCCTTGGCCTGCCATTTGCCAGCGATGCACTTCGCGCGATAGCCGTAGCAGAGCGCGAGGGCGACATTCCCTATGACAGGAAGAATCACTCATCCTTTTCGCTCTGGGTGAACCACCGCAATACGTTCACGGGGATAACAGACAGGGACCGGACGCTTACAGTTAACGCAATTGCTGAACAGGTTAAACGAGCCCTCAACGGAGGGGGCGTGAGCTTCCATGATGTTTTCCGTACCCCCGGTCATATGGCGCTCCTGCGTGCTGCTGACGGGCTGCTCGACCAGCGGAAAGGTCAGACTGAACTCTCAATCGCTATGGCACAAATGGCGGGTATTACGCCGGCGATCACCATCTGCGAGATGCTGGACGATGAATCCGGTTATGCGCTGTCAAAAGAGAATGCCCGCCTCTATGCACGCAAACACAAACTGGTATTTGTGGAAGGTAATGAAGTGATGGAGCGGTGGCAGGCGCAGGCACACCGCTAAACTCCCTCACTTTCCGAGATCACTTTTTTTGCCAGTTTCTTTACGGTTTCTTCGGGTAACATCCTGGCAATACTCATTTTTGTCGGACAGCGCCCGAGTTTCAGGCCCAGTTTTTTTGCCTCATCCTTGAGTACCTTCGTATCAAGATCCTTGATGAGTTCACCCAGCTTCTTGTGCTCCATAGGGATCGGAGATTGATTGGCAGGGAGAAAAATAAGGTTAACTGGTGAAAAAAAATGTTAGATCCTGATCTGGGCCAGGGCGTCGTAAGCAGTTTTCCGGAATGCATTGACATCGATTGAGGGATATTGTTCTTTTGCTTTTACGATGTCCGGCCCGGTACCAGCAGGTATATTATCGATCCTGTCGAGGGTCCGTGCAGCAGTATCCAGTACCCAGAGATCCCGTGTCTCTTTATCAACTATCGTGATGGACTCTACCCTGACAGATACCAGGAATGCTCCGTCAGGTGTCTGGTACAGATTGGGTTTTCCAACGACGGCAACAAACGCCGGAGTATCGATTTTTGCAAGCTGCTGCATCGCCTCTGGCTGGTAACTACCCGCCATCACGTAGAATGTACCGGAAGGATCAACTACCCTGCCACGATAGAATATATTCTGGTCTCCCTGTCGCTGTTTTTCGGTCAGAGTGCCAACCAAAAAAACCCGGTTACAACGCTCGCCGGTCGGGAGCAGGACGAACGTTGGACTTTTCTCATCTTCGCCATCCTTAAACTGGTACCTGCACTCGCGGAGCTCTGCTGCAAAGACCCTTCGCGCCGGTTCGCGCTCAAACGCGCCTTCCCTTCGTCCCAGGTCACGAGGATTTGCGCTCATAATGCACTTCCTGCCCTGTTCAGGAGCACCGTATGCTCTCCTTTGTCAAAGGTCAGGTGTTCGCATGTGTTGGCCAGCAGACGGTTATCGATCTCGCGTCCATGACAGGTAACATAACGCCCGAGAACGGTATCTCTCATCCGCAGAAATACTTCGTCCATACCAAGCGGATTATTTTCCGCGATTTCCTGAGCAGCAGCGAGTGTAATCGCGGTAAGCGACTCTACGACGTCCCGCTGGAGCAGGACATTATGGGTCTTTTCACCAGTATCGAGCCAGCCCTTAATCCGCAGATCATAGATAAATTTAGGCTGGATCTCGTGGACAGGGCAATAGTTCTGGCGCGATATAGCCCGGTTGCAACCTTCCACCGGACAGCGTTTGATAAGCCCGGAGCCGGGTGCTATATGCACAATCGCTCCCCGTACTGTCACATCTCCCCCGCTCACCGCTATAGTGCCGTCATCCTGCAGGATCGTAGCCGTGTTGAGGTTCAGGGAAAGCCTTCCGTTGTATTCGTCTACAAGAGCATAGAAAATATTGTAGACCGAACCAACGGTGAGTTTTTCCTTTCCACCCTCCTTCCAGATAACAAATTTTATGGTGGCTGTTTCGTCTCCCAAAAGACCGGACTGGAGCATCCTCTCATGGGAAGCATCCCATTCCTGGATCACTTTGGCACGAATACAGCCTATCCCCTTCTGCAGGTTGACAACAGGAACTGTTTCCGGGATAAGAGCGCCGTCAGCCCCACTCTCTTTAATCGTAGTGCCCGAGTGTATCTTCAGGCTGGAAATGCCCCTGAACTCATCAACTACCGCGGACTCTATCCGGTACCATGAACCCTCGGTCATAACAGGAGCATTTGCCTTTGTCCACGTTACGAACCTTATGCCTCCGGAGTCGTCAGCGATAATTCCGCTTTGGGCAATTGCAGGGGAGGCCGGTGCGGAGAGGGCAACGATCCTGCCTTCGATGGTCACCCATTCGCCGGGTGCCACATCACCGATCTTTTTCTGGTCTGCAACACCGCTGCTCTTCCCGCCGGGTGCACCTATTGACGGAAGGTTGAACTCTTTTGCAAGTTCATTGGTCACACTGCGTTCTGCTTCAGAAGGCTGGACGCCGAACTCATCAATAAGCCGGCGGAGCTTGCTCTCGATCTTTTTTGGATCGACTTCTGTTCCTTTTTGAGAAAACTTTCGGGAGATTCTTTCTGCTGTTTCGGAAAAGTCCATATCATACATCTCCAGGTACTCATCGGTTCTGATCATGCGTATATATTCCTACGTGGGCGCAGCGAAAGTGAAGCGCCACTATGGTGAAGTTTAAGTTTTACAACGGTGAATATGTGATACTATGGTTGAAATTACCGCTGACAGCACGATCTACGATCTTTTAAAAGCAAAACCAGAAGCAACAGAGGCACTCTTCAAGTTCGGCATGGGCTGCGTAGGATGCGCAATCGCCCGTGGCGAGACAATCCGGCAGGCTGCCGAAGCACACGGCATCCCGTTGTCCGAGCTCCTCGCTGCCTTGGGCATTAAAGAGTGAAATTTTTATTTCTTTTTTTCGTCCCGTTTGCGTAACAACTCCGTATGCGAAGCTTCAGGAAATTTTTTCAGATAATCTGAAATTTCAGGATCGTGAAGGAGAGTGCACTGTGCGCAGTTCCATACCTTTCTTCCGCTGGAGCTCTCTTCCCACTTACCGAGTTTTTCATCCCTGCACGGGTAGTACGGGCAGTAACAAAAATCGCATCGCTGGCCGGGGAAGTGGCAGGGATAGTACGGGCAGTCTTCCCGGTTCCATTTTACCCAGTGCTCTCCTTTGAACCGGCTGAAGATGAAAAATGAGGTATCGGGAGAAAGATCTGCAGCATCGTGACGTCTGATCGCTTCCGGTATGCCGTGAAGAACCGTTTCACGAATCCGCCGCCCAGGATCGGTGAGCCGCCCGGCATACCGGTGTTTTATGGGCCCTTCATATCCAACAATCACTGCATCGGCAGGAGTCCCTGTCAGCGGGAGATCCATTGCCTGCAGCGCCTCGGCTTTTGCTTCAGAGATAACCATAACAGATTCGAGCAGTGCCGCATCTTCCAGTCCCTCGCTGCTGCATACAATAATGTTGATGGTACCTGCATTCACCGGCGGTTCGCGGCGGACTCCTGCCGTAATGAAAACCGTGATAAAATCGTACTGAAGTACGCAGCAATGCTCTATGGGTACTGAGGTCAGGAGACCAAAGAAATCCCGATTAATACCGGCACCGGCTGCTACGGACTCCAGTTCCTTTTCCGGCTCTGTGTTGTTCCAGCCTTTGGGGACCGTGTGATTTAAGAGCGTTGAGACCAGACGAATCCCCCCGGATATTCCGGTACTTGCGGCGCGAAAAGTCCCGCGAATAAAAAGAGTATCGGAGTCAAAATAGTATCTCATAAAAATTTCACGTACCAGATAATAAAGCAGGAATCTTTATGGAAGTTCCGTTATTTTATTTTCACTCGGCCGGATAAGAGCGTTGAATGGTTTAATAAAACCTCGATATTCCAAAAATGAGAAAATCCAACGATTTCCGACATAAAATAATATCCGGAAATATCCTTTGTACATGCAGTCACTATCAGGATTTTCAGGAGCCTTTACTTCCTGTTCCATACAATCGCCGTTACTGCATCCGAAGGTTGTATCGAAATAGTTTTCCGGAAGAATAGCAGGGTTATTGAGAATGAGCGAGTCAAGATCCCGGAGGATTCACAAAACCGGTAATGTCCTGAACGATGCCGTTAATAAACACAATGTGCTTTTTCTCGTCAAATTCCGCGAGTGCGGTTACACTGACTGTGATTGGTGTCGTATCTTTCTTTTTCAGGATGAGGACCCGGTTTTTCACAAACCCGGTGCGATACAGTTCTTCGAGGAGTTCTTTCCTGCCGTCTGGTTCAGAGAAAACATCAACAACGTCGATCTCATGCAGATCCACTATTGACTGATAGCCGAGAATCTGCAGAAGTGCCGTATTTCCCCAAACGAACCTGCCCCTCGGATCTCCGGTGCTCCTGTAGATACCGACTTTAAGATCTTCAACAAGTGTGCGGTACCTGTCCTCCTGTTCCCGGATATGCTGTTCAACTTTCTCCCGTGTGATATCACGGACAACGGCTGACGCACCGACAATTGCTTCATTTTCGCCTTTCATCGGGCAGATAGTCATCTGGACTTCTATCATTGAATCATCCTTTCGCCGCATTTTGATTTCGCGTCGCTGAATGCAGTCTCCTTGTGCAATTCCTTTCAGAAGTGCATCAATATCCCCTCTGTTTTCTTCAGAAACAAGCAAATTGAGTGTCTTTGCAGCTGCCTCACTCTCGGTAAAACCGTAGAGACGCTCTGCCGAAGGATTCCATGAGACGATCACCCCCTCCTTTGTTGTTCCGATAATTGCCTCCCCGGACGATTTGACGATTCCACGATACCGGGCTTCGCTTATTTCCAGCATCTCCTGATATTTTTTCTGGGGAGTGATATTTTCGATAATAAAGGTAAATCCATGATTGCCGTCTTCGAAAGCAGTTGGAATTCGTTTATAACGGAAATGATATTTTTCGTCCCGTATCAGGTAGGTTTTTTCCGTAACAATTTCTTTTCCCTCCTCACGGTCCTTCCCATCCGGGGTTATTGGAAGGTCGTGAATAAACGGATTACCGATTTCACCGATGCGCTTCCCGATTAATGATTCCCGTTTCTCATCAAGCAGAAGGAGGACCGGTTCATTTACCTGAAAGATCTTCCCATCATGATTGATCATGATAATAAGATCTGATGAAAATTCCAGCATCGCTGAAACCGGCACCCTTTGGGAAAGGAAATACACCTTGGCAACCCCGACATTCATCATCTCTACCTGGCCGGAAATGAGGAGCATGTCCAGATATTTTGCCACGAGATTCCTGTTCAGCTTCATCTTGGTGGTGAGATTCGAGATGGTCATACCCCGTGGGTGCCATTTAAGGATTTGTTTTATTAGGGTGATCCTTTCCTGATCGAGAACTGCCATACCTAGTATCCTCAACAATAGATAGAGTAATAAACTTTTTCAGCAGGATAAAACCGACATTAACAATCTCCGCAGGATCTTCCGATTTTATCCAATATCCGGATCAGGACATGCAATTTCCCGGTATCTTATGCAATGCAATACCGGAGCAGAGTATAGTTGCACTTTTGAAGGCGATAGCGGTGTGCAAATTGTTATTATTCAGGCTGAATCATCGGAGATTGCTGCGGATACCCTTCAGGGTAATTCGCAGGAAGGGGGGGGAAAATGATGGCACTGAGTGAAAACGGAATACCATTAGAAGCACAGTATCTGTACCGGCATGCATTGGACCTGTCGACCGAGGGGAAAAAAGAATCAGCCCTGAAATACCTGAGTATGGCTGTTTGTATAGCCCCACGTTTCTGCAATGCCTACAATGCAATGGGCAACTGCCTCGATGAGCTCGGGCGGTTCGGGGCGGCAATTAAAAAATATGAAAAAGTCCTCGAAATCAACCCATTCCATGCGGAGGCGAGGTTAAAACGGGCCCTTGTCCTGAAAAAAATTGAATGGGCAGGTGAACTGAACGGGGATTCAGCCACCTTGAAGGTCCATGAAAATGAAAGGAGCACGGGTAAGACAGACGGGGGTTATGGGAGCGGACAGATTTTCAGATCCACTTTCATACCCCTGGGAGAAATGATGCATTTTTGATAGTTACTCCTATCATGCAATTTTATTAAAATGGAAAATACCGCTCTTTATGCGACCGAATAACGCACGCGATCCTTAAGTTCCTGCTGCTTGCCGGCATTCCAACCAGAAACATCCTGCAGGTAACCGGTTACCCTGCTGACCTGCACCACATCATGCGACCCACATTCCGGGCAGACGGGTTTGCCACAGAGAGGGCAGTACTCGATACCCGATATTATCTCATGGTTGCAGTGGCAGTGGTCAAGGGGACACATGACTTCAAGGTGCGTCTCACCGCAGTTGGGACATGGCTTCTCATCGACAATGAGGTGGCAGGTGTGGCACTTGTATTTGCGCTCCTCTTCCGGAATATCATCGATAGTTTTGAATTTATTTGCCAGGTTCTTCTGTTCTGCGGTCCAATCCATAGTATTACATCGCATAATTCCTTAATAAATATTTAGAACCCGATGGTTCAATGAACCGGCAATTCACGGAAAAAACAGGGCGGGTATAAAGATCCGGTCACAGAAAGCGTACAGTTTACATAAGATTACGCCGATCGGAAGCTGTTGAACGCACCGGCAGCGGCTGCAGGATCATCTGCCTCATAAATCGCGCGACCGACAATGATTCCATCTACAAGTCTGGCAATCCGATCCGGATCGCCTCCCTGCGCCCCGATGCCGGGTGAAAGGATCTTCCGGGCCTTAACGATATCCCGCAACATCCTGACGCGATCCGGCCGCGTGGCGGGAGCGATGATGCCATCTGCCCCGCACTCCATTGCGAGACGTGCAATATGCACCGCGGTTTCGCCATGAAAGAATTCTGTAGCGCCTGGGTGGCTCATCTCAGCGACCACAAAACACGCCCCCCCGTAATCAGAGGTTGTATCGACACAGGCCTGTATGGCGTCTTTTCCGGTAAACCCATGGCAGATGACCGATGAGAACCCGGCGTCAAAAACCTTCTCCACGATAAGGTGGTTCGTATTCGGGATATCTGCGACTTTGAAGTCTGCAATTAACGGGAGGTCCATTTCCTCAAGTTCTTCTGTGATGGAAAGCCCGCATGAGAGTATCAGCGGATAACCAAGTTTAATAGCATCGACATGCGGAGCGCATGCCAGGGCAATGGCGAGTGCCCTCTTTTTTTCGGTGATGTCGAGTGCGAGGATCAGTTCAGTCATTTTCGCATCCGCTCCAGAGCAGCGGCGACAAGGACGGGAAGGGTGATTGTTGCATCGCCATAAACCGTGACAGCCTGTGCTGTTTCAGTAATTTTTCCCCATGACCGTGCTTCATCCAGGGTTGCTCCTGAGAGCCCCCCGAGATCCGGCCTGTCCCCGGTAAGCTGTACCGCGTAATCAAAACCGTTAGGGGTCATGAGCATGCTCTGGAGAATGAAGTTCTTCGGCACCCCGCCGCCTACCAGCAGGGCACCGGCTTTTTCTGTGGTGAAGCAGGTGTCCATGAGCGATGGCATGTCGGCAAAGGCATCAACGGTCACGTTATTCGTCTGCGAGAAAAGCCAGTACTGCAGCCCCACCATTGAATCCTGCACAGCGGGACAGTAAACCGGAATATCTTTTCCTGCCGCAGTATGGAGTATCCCGGATTTCAGGTGCGAACCAATATGCCTGAGAAGTCCGGAGATGGAGATCGTGCTCCCCGGTTCGAGTTTCCCGAATACGTCCTGCATAAATGCCTCGAAATGCTCGAATGCTTCGTTGGGAAGATAGACATCATAAATGCGGTTGATCTCGTCATGCCGGAGTTCAATATCGTTGCAGAACGCAGTGCCGTGAAAATGCCGGCAGCCGATTGCCTCAATGATATCATGGGTAAGGTTTGCGCCCGTCGATACAAGTACGTCTATATGCCCGTCCCTGACCAGATCGGAAACAATCCCGCCCATACCTGCGGGGACCATCGCGCCGGCAAGCCCGAAGAATTTCGTGGTTTTCTTATCGCGGAGCATCTGTTCATAGATATTTACCGCACGACAGAGTGCTCCGCCATTATATGCCCCGGCTTTTCCCATTCCATTGACTAGATCATTCACCGTCATTCCCGGTTTTATATGGAGCTGGGTGACCGGCTCATCGCATTGCATTGTGATATATCCTACCCCCGGTTGTTGTCATACACTTGTTTTTTCTAAGGCTTAACTGTGCACCACAGTGGTTGACTGTGTATCACCTATGTTGTGGTTATACCGTTTTTGTTGAAATGTGCATGAACGAGAGTTCACACCCGAACCATGAAAATCATTATATCTTGTAATTTTATGAGGGCTTCCCGCTTCAGGGCCTCTCCGAGGCAGGCGGGGCAGTGCGGTGATTACAGCTAAACATTTTAGAAACTGATCCGCTGTGGGGGCGCCCCGCGGCGCTTCAATTACCTGAAAACTCCGCCCAAAGCTTCTCAAGAGCCAGTTGCGGATGCCAGCTGTACCTTCACAATTTTCATGGCATGGGTACGAACTGCCGGTCATTCCCGTTTCAACAGAGCCGTTATACCCGTAAATTTTGAGTCCTCTTTTATCTGCTGAACCCCACTTAAAATATTCTTTCAGTTTAGTGTTGACAATTGTTCGAGCACCAAAAAAAATGCTCCAGCGTAATGACTGCATTCCACAAAGTTATCGGTATCCGAACCAATTATTATCCAGATGCCGGCATCGACTACATCAGATAACAGTGCATCATTATCCTTATCCAGCGACTCCAGGATTTTTCTTACAACGCTCGAATCAGCACGGGATCTCCTCGCCCGCAGATTAGTTGAGGATTGTCGTGCGATTACAGAACAAGATCTGAATTATACGATCCTGTCATCCATCCTGCAGGTAATCTTCCTCAAAACGGGGCAGGAATCCGGGTTTGCAGAGCCAGGAACACTAGCCCTTCTTGCCGATACCGACGGTATTAACCGGCGTCTGGCACGGGCATCATCAGATGCCGGGCTCAACCCGGATATTCTTTTCGAGAAAGGGCCGGAAGGTTTCCACACTATTCCCCTCGTTCCTGACGATGCGCTCCGACAGGTTATCCGTTGTATGGATTCCGGGAAATTTCCGGTGCCCGTTTCCACACTTCCGCTTGAACACCTTGCCGCCGTCTTCGAGCACTTTCTGGGGACCAGGATGCAGGTCGCGGAAGGATATCGCGTGAAGCATACAGGAAAGTCCGCAGTACTCTATACCGGAAGCGTGAATATCCCAAAACAGCCGGTCGTCGAATATGTGGTGAAAAAGACCATAGGCGATATGTTCAGGAAACAGGGAATAGGTGTCAGAACGGGAATCCGGATCCTTGATCCCGCATGTGGGGCCGGGATCTTTTTGCTCGCTTCTTACCGGGTCCTCACCCGTTGCAAGACCGGATATGCGGTTCGTCCGATACCTGCGGGAGAAATAAGGAATTCGGCCTGTCAATCAGTGTATGGCACCGACATCGATCCCGACTCTGTCAGCGCGGCACGTTTCGTAATGCTGCTTTCGTTTATCGAAGAATGCCTGTTGTCAGGATCTGGTCATATTTCATCAGATGGTTTGCAGGAAATCTGCGAGTGCCTGAAAGGTACAATCCGATGTGGTAACGCCCTGATTGACAGGGACTACTTTTCCGGCCGGCAGGAGCATCCATTCAATGCAGAAGAACGCCGTAAAGTCAACGCATTTTCATGGCAGGAAGGATTTCCTCAGATCCTTGATAGCGGTGGATTTGATGTTGTTATAGGAGCGCCTCCGCCATACAAGCCTTTTTCCGTCATGGCACGGGAGGAGTACTTCCAGACGCATTACGATGTTTACGCAAAAGGTGCCGGGCTCTATAGTTATTTTATCGAGAAGGGGCTGCAGATACTCCGTCCCAAAGGGTCGCTTGCCTTCTGTATCCCGGATACATTTCTCCGGACAAACCATGCACGTGCTCTGCGAAAGTTCCTGCTGACAAAACAGATCGAGGATATAGTGGAGTTTGGCAAGCTGGCGGTTGCGCAAACCGGGAACTCACCCCTGTGCATCCTCCGGGTCTCTAATAAAAAACCCACAAAAGAATTCTATGTTTCAAAAGTGGAGAAATTCGACTTTTCAAGCATTGACGCGTACGTCAACGAACACCGCCACCCCCAGGATCAGTGCATGTTCACGGATGACGGATGGATATTGGATGACAAACGAATCGAGAACCTGCTGAAAAAGTTGCGAAGTGTCGGGACGCCTTTGAAAGAGTACGTGATGGGAGCAATCTTTAACGGATTAACAACCGGGCTTAACAAAGCATTTGTGATAGATGATCGGACCAGGAGGAAATTGATTGAAGAAGATCCGATGAGCGAGGAATTGATCAAACCCTTTGTAACAGATAAAGATTTCAGGAGATATCAACCCCCGGGAAGTGGGAAATATATTGTCCTGATGCAGAAGAGTTGGACAAATACTCAATCGGGCGATGTGAAAAATGCATGGAAATGGCTGAAAAAAAATTATCCGGCGATTGCCCGCCACCTCGAACCTTACGCCGAATCAGCTGAAAAAAGAATTGAAAAAGGGGATTATTGGTGGGAGCTGCAGGCGTATGACTATTTGTCGGAATTTGAAAAACCAAAACTAATCTATTCGAATTTTCAAAAGAAGGCGACATTCACGTTTGATTCCCAGGGATTTTATTCGAATGGTGCCTCAGGTGTAATTCCCAAAAAAGATTATTACCTCCTGGGAATTTTAAACTCGAAACTTGGACAGTTTTTAATTTCAAGTTTCTGCACTCCTGTCCAGAACGACTACCAGCTCAATTTTGAATATCTTGGTAAGATGCCGATTTACACTATCGACTTCGACAATGCAGACGACAAGATCCGCCATGACCGCATGGCTGCACTCGTGACCGAGATGCTGGAGCTGCACAAACACCTGAGCGAGGCAAAGACTGATCAGGAAAAGCGGTTCATCACGCAGGAGATCGAGTCAACCGACCGGCAGATCGATTCGCTGGTGTATGGATTATACGGGCTGACGGCCGATGAAATTGCCGTGGTTGAAGAATCCGTGCCCAAATAACTATCTCCGACGATAAAAAAAAGGGGATTTCAGGAATCACGCATGGTAGTTGACCGTGTTCCCCGGATGGTATTCCTCCCGGGTAGTGGTGCAAAAAATGGCACTAAAGGTTTTCAAGAAAGAATGCCGGAGGGGTGGACACGCTTGGTCAGAAAGTACAGGCTTTTGCATACAGAAGCCTTTAAGGTGTCAATCGCAATTTCAATAATCCGGTTCCCCGCGACACAACGGTTTTGCCAGGTGCCTTCGGGCAGTTGGGGGCACTTCGTACCATCCGGGTTTCAGTGTGCGGCGAACTTCCCGTTCCTCCGGTTCGCTCGCATGTGCCCCGCATTTTTTGCACTTCCATCCCTTTCCCTTCCCATCGCTGGTCATTCGCTTGTTGCACGCGATGCAAAGTGGAGGTCGTCTGGTGATCGCAGATGAGAGGGTAACGACCCGCATCTTCTCCAGATTTATACTGTTTTTTTTGTAACTCCCGACAGCGATCACCGTATCGCCTGTCCTGAGCTCTCTTACAATCTGACGGAAATTTTTTGTGGGTTCGTAGGCCATGCACCGTACGGTTCGATCACCATTCATTATGGTAAATGAGACATGCCCGCCTGTACCGGTTACCGGTTCATCCGCGACATTTCCCTTTACCCGGTACGACAGCCCCTCCTGTAAATGCCCGATAGTCCCCTCGAGAAGGTGAGCATCGGTACCCTGATTGGTCACCCAGATCTGTTCGAGAGCCGGCTTCTCGGACTGAATCACAGGACGGGCAGCCATGACCCAGGAAGGGCTTTCACCACGTATCCCGAACAACACGGGATCAGGTGTATGTGGGACACAGACCACAACCTCATTTACCCGGTCAACCGTGTCCCATGTATGAGGGAATGTGGCCTCTTCAGCAGCGAACAGGCTTTCACGGTCAACCTCCCGAAGTGTACCCCACCTTTCCGGATGGCGGTACACGAGAATTTCTGATGTCTGATCCTTCAGATCACATGCAACTGCAGCAGTTGCCCCAATAAGGCCACGCTTGTTCTTGTATCCCTTGTATCGGGCACAAACCGCTTCCAGAAGTTCAATCGCCTCGTCAATCTGGCAAAAATCCGTTACTGCCCTGGTGTAAAATGCCTCGTCAGGGTGCTCGTCAACTACAACCACGCCCGGATTCGTATTCTCACAGGAAAAATCGGCAAGTTCCTCAACAACCGCGCACGAGATTGCAAATGCTCTGTCAATATCCCCTGTTACTTCGAGCGCGATCGCAGCATTGCCCCGTGTCTTAAAGGTAACATTCGGGTTGAGGCGGACGAGCCTTGCTTCATGAACCTGCATGTGTTCATGAATAAGGCGCCGGGCAAGGACTGCCCCCAGGTATGTCGTACACATACCCTGAGGCGAGTCCGTGTCATCAATCCCGATGAGCATATCTATATTAATATACCCTCAGGCTATATCCATTCTTTACTGCAATGTCTCAGGATCGCCAGCTTCAGCTGGTTATCAGCGTCATGATCACCGCAGGTTTTGACGTTTCCGAGCGGTTCTTCATCCGACCGCGGAGCTTCGATCTTATCGCCCGTAATGACGGGACGTTGCTGGTCATCAAAGTCGTATCACATATCGACAGCGTAAGCGAAGAGGTAGCGTTCGATCTCGAAGTGATCTCGCGCCATCTTGGAGGAGTCCCGCTGATTGTTGGCGAGCGCGCCCGTGATGCGGAGCTGGAACGGGGGGCTGTCTACGTCCGGTATGGTATTTTCGCGATCAGCCCTGCAACACTTTACGACTATTTCGTGGAGATGATCCCTCCTCTCGTATATGCATCCCCGGGTGGATTGTATGTCAACATCGATGGCGAGGTGCTCCGCGATCTCCGTGAAAGACGGAGTATGTCTCTGGGGGATCTCGGGCAGGTCTTGGGAGTATCCCGGCGCACAATCAGCAAATACGAGAGCGGGATGGGGACCACCCTGGATGTGGCGATCCGGATTGAGGAATTCTTTAACACCGGCGTAGTAAAATCCATCAACCTTATCCGGCATGAGCCGCCCAGGGTCATGGAAGTGGAGCACGGAGATCCCGGCCATGGCAAGCAGAACCCGATGGAATTTTTCAAAGATATCGGTATGCAGCTGCACACGCTCCACGGCGCCCCGTTCCAGGCGCTCCTCACGTTTGAGAAGCATACGATCCTTACCGGCTATGGACCGGCGGATAAGGTCATTAAACGCGCCGCTCTTATCGGGAATATCTCTCAGATCGCAAAAAAGCACGCGATGTGTGTTATCACCGATCATTACAAGCAGAAAAAAATCGGAAAAACTCTCGTGATTGGAGAGGATCGTCTGCACCGGATTGCAGATGGTTTCGAGCTCCTCGATATGATTGGCGAATGATTCTTTTTAGAAAACGTTTATATAGAACCACAAACCAATTTTAGTGCTAAAAGTGGTGATTTTATGTCACAGCAACTTGGAGGACAGCAGATACTTATTCTTAAAGAAGGCAGCACCCGTACCCGGGGCCGCGACGCTCAGGGTATGAACATCACCGCCGCAAAGGCAGTGGCAAGTGCAGTCAGGACCACACTCGGTCCCAAAGGAATGGACAAGATGCTCGTCGACACAATCGGCGATGTCGTAATCACGAACGATGGTGTCACGATCCTCAAGGAAATGGATATCGAGCACCCCGCCGCGAAGATGATGGTTGAGGTAGCAAAGACTCAGGACGATGAGGTCGGAGATGGTACCACAACCGCAGTCGTCATTGCCGGTGAACTTCTCAAAAAGGCAGAGGATCTCCTGGAGCAGGACGTCCACCCGACGATCATTGCCGCAGGGTACCGCCAGGCAGCCGAGAAGGCACAGGCTCTTTTAAAAGAGATTGCCTTTGATGTAAAAGCGACCGATAAAACCATGCTTAAAAACATCGCGGCGACCGCAATGACCGGCAAAGGAGCAGAAGCAGCCAAGGACAAGCTTTGCGACCTTGTTGTCAAAGCAATAACGATGGTTACCGATGACGATGGCACGGTTGACATCGAGAATATCAAGGTCGAAAAGAAGACCGGTGGAAGCATTGAGGATTCAGAGATCATCGAGGGAGTACTTATCGATAAGGAGAGAGTTCACCCGACGATGCCAAAAAAGGTCACCAATGCAAAGATCCTGCTGCTGAACGCAGCAGTTGAGTTCAAGAAGACCGAAGTTGACGCAGAGATCAACATCACCAGTCCCGACCAGCTCCAGGCATTCCTCGATGAGGAAGAGCGGATGGTCAGAGGTATTGTTGACAAGATTGTCGCAAGCGGCGCAAACGTCCTCTTCTGCCAGAAAGGTATTGATGATATCGCCCAGCACTATCTTGCAAAAGCAGGCATCTTTGCAACCCGCCGGGTCAAGAAGAGTGACATGGAGAAGCTCGCCCGTGCGACCGGTGCAAGCCTTGTCTCATCGATTGATGCGATCAGCAAGGAAGAACTCGGTAAGGCAGGACTCGTTGAGGAACGCAAGGTTTCCGGCGAAGAGATGACCTTTGTCGAGCAGTGCAAGAACCCGAAGGCAGTATCAATTATCATCAAGGGTGGTACTGAACACGTCGTCGATGAACTCGAACGTGCGATTCACGATGCACTCCGTGTTGTCGGAGTCGTTGTTGAAGACAAGAAAGTCGTTGCAGGTGGCGGTGCACCTGAGACAGAGCTCTCACTCCGTCTCCGCGAATACGGCGCGACCGTTGGTGGCCGGGCACAGCTCGCCATCGAAGCATTCGCATCAGCACTCGAGATCATCCCGCGTACCCTTGCAGAAAATGCAGGACTGGATCCCATCGACATGCTTGTCGAGATTCGTGCCGCTCACGAAAAGGGCAAAAAGACCCATGGCCTGAATGTGTTCGAGGGCAAGGCAGTCGATATGAAGGCAGCCGGAGTTGTCGAGCCGCTCCGCGTCAAGACACAGGCAATCTCTTCAGCAGCCGAAGCCGCAATTATGATCCTGCGCATTGACGATGTCATTGCATCATCCAAGAGCCACGCGCCAGAAGGCGGTATGCCCCCTGGTGGAATGGGCGGAATGGGTGGAATGGGCGGTATGCCCCCCGGCATGGGCGACTACTAACCCAAAAAACATTTTTCAAAGTATTTTCATTTTTCAGAAATTTTATTCTTTTAGTCCCTATTCGGAAGTATGTATTGTTTTACTGTTGCATCTGCTGTGGGTCATGCAACAGATTAATGAACCCATACGCATCCAGTATCTGGCATGAGCGACCAGTTTATCTTTACAAGGTATCGCACTGACTGTTATCACTGCAGACAGATTGCAGATCAGATCATCAAAGCTGTCCCCTACAAGGCTGAAGTAGCGTGTGACAATTGTGGTGCAACAAGGGTATTTATCCCCCGTATCGAGGATGTGACGCAACCAGGTACATTTACAAAAATCGGGTGTTATGACGTCTGGAACCTTCAGAAAACCGCAGATTGCAGAAACTGCCATGTGAACGGTTTTCATGACATAATCATTGGATGCCGGCATTTTACTGTCCGCTGCAGGAACTGCGGGTTCACGCATTTCTATAAATTCGATCTCGAGTATATGGCAAAGGATGAACTCAATGTGGAACGGAAGGATGCTCCTGCCACGTGAACATCAACCGATGTGATAAAGCGCGGTAACGTGAAACGTCAAAAAAAGGCGTGGGCCGGATTCGTTACTTCTCTTCCCGCACCATCTCGATTGCTTTTTTCGGGCATTCGTTCGCGCAGATACCACAGCCCTTGCAGAACGTTAAGTCGACATTGAGATCGGCATCTATCGCAGAGTCAGGGCAATACATCGCACAGAGCCCGCACTGGTTGCATTTCTCTTTATCGACGACCGGTTTAAAGACCCGCCATGTCCCGGTCTTCCCGGCTGCCCCTTCGGTCGGTTTGCTTATTGCGAGGCGCTGACGACTCTGACTCATGCACTCATCTCCCGGTAAGCAGCTTCAGCTGCCTTGACATTACGTTCATCAGAAAACATCTCACGGATTGATTTTTTTGCCGAATCGACAGAAATAATCCCCATCTTTGCAAGTGCGCCAAGTACAGGTGTGTTCAGGATCGGGCTCCCGGCAACCACGAGATTCTCCCTGAGTGCGATACCGGTGAGATCGACATGGCTGGATGAAAACCCTGCGAAATCTTTTTTGTGCGTGCTGTTAATCAGGACTTCCCCCCCCTTTTTCAATCCCTGGAGTACATCGACAACATCCATTACGCTCGCGTCGAGTACCACAACCATATCTGGTTTTTTTATCTGGCTGTAGATCTTTATCGGGGTGTCATCTATCCGGACAAATGAGACGATTGGGGCGCCCCTGCGTTCAGCTCCATAGAACGGGCACGCTGTGGCGTATTTTCCGTCATGGATTGCCGAAAGTGCCAGGAGGCGTGCAGCAGTAACTCCTCCCTGCCCGCCCCGTGAATGGATCCGGATTTCAAACATGGTCGTTCACCCCGAACCAGAATTCTTCTCCAATCCGACGCTTTCGGACGAAATCCGCAATATTTTCATACGTAACTTCCTGCCCGCCAAGACCCGCGATCACACTGAACACATCTGTCTTCTGCTGGGCCTGAATTGATTTTGCGAGCACACCCCCAAAGCCAAAGGAGTAATCGCGGTCGATAACGACTACCTCTTTTCCTTTGAGGTTGAGGCTCGGGAACGGGCGGAACCAGCGCAGGCGCATAGAACCGGCCCGGATGCCTTCCTTCCGGAGCTGGTCTATGGCGACCTCCGCCTCCTTGCCGAGAGTCCCCATAGATACAACGACCACCTCAGCGTCTTCGCACCGGTAGTCCTCGGTAAACCCGTATTTTCTGCCAAAACGGTCTGCAAAATCCTTCTCAGTCTCCTCAATTATTTTTACCGAATCACGCATCGACCGTTCGATATCCCAGCGGAATTTAAAATGCTGGTCAGGACCGGTAAGCCCCCCATACCCGGCCGGATTTTTCGGATCAATTGCATGGGGAAGATACATCGGGGGTATAAAATCACCAGTATCAACGGTATCGAGCGGCTGCATTATATGGCTTAATGTAAAGCCGTCGAGGTTCACCATCACCGGCAGCAGCACATCATTATGCTCCGCAATGCGGAATGCCATCAGGGTCGTATCGTAGGCTTCCTGAACGGTACTTACATACACCTGGAGCCAGCCCGTGTCGCGTTCCTGCATTGCATCGGTATGTTCAGCCCAGATATTCCAGCCGGGGCCGATTGACCGGTTCACGTTCGCCATAACAACAGGAAGCCGTGCGCCTGCTGCCCAGTTTGTCATCTCATGCATATACAGAAGACCGTGGGAACTTGTCGCAGTGAACGTCCGTATTCCGGTGATGCTTGCCCCGATGCAGGCAGCCATTGCCGAGTGTTCGCTTTCAACCGGGATATAACGACTTTTAAGCTCGCCGGTTGAAACAAATTCCGCGATCTGTTCGACAATCTCTGTCTGGGGGGTGATCGGGTAGGCAGCGACGACCGCAGGCTGGACCTGTTTTACCGCTTCTGCGACAGCCTTGTTCCCTGTTGCGATCTTTTTCATTCTTCGACCTCCTCGGCAGACAATTTCCTGATATTTTTCGCCAGATTCTGCTTAAGTGTTTCAAGTATCTTTGCATCGATACCCTTGAACCGCCCCTGAGGCGCCAGATATTCCTCGAGAGGAATGGGTCTTTTCATTGCCGCTTTTGACTGGGGGTTGATGGACAGTTTCCCGAACTCGCGCTCGTACAGGACCCACATGCCCGATTTTACCGCAAGCTTTCCCATCTCGACGGTTTTTTCAGTGGAGAACCGCCATCCTGGTGGGCAGGGAGCGAGAATGTGAATGAAGGAAGGTCCACGGAATGTGAGAGCTTTCTGAACTTTTTTGAATAGATCCTGGGGGTAGGCGGCAGCAGCGGTCGCCATATAAGGCGGATTGTGGGCTGCTATTATTGCATCGATATCCTTTTTTGCATCGATCTTTCCCGTTGGTGTCGTGGTTGTACGGGCACCCATCGGCGTTGCTCCGGATCGCTGCATGCCCGTATTGCCATATGCCTCATTGTCGTAGCAGATATAGAGGAAATCTGTCCCCCGTTCAAAAGCCCCGGACATCGCCTGGATGCCGATATCAAGTGTGCCGCCATCACCGGCATACACGATTACATTTGTTTTTTTCCCGGTAGCACGGAATGCGTTTGACATTCCCGATGCGCATGCGGCAGCGGCCCCAAAAGCGATATTATACACGGGTATATTAAAAGCGGTGTTCGGGTAGATGCCCTGGATGACACTGGTGCAACATGCCGGTACGACAAGAACAGTATCAGGTCCCGCTGCCTTGAGCACGTACCGGAGCGCGAGCGAATCGCTGCAACCGGCGCATGCTGATGTGCACTTCAGCACGTATTCTTCTTTGGGAATTTCTGCGATAGTATTCAACTCCTGCAGTGATATCAAATGGTCTGGTAGACGCGAAAAGAGCTCGCGGAACTATCATTATTTATTATCTACGGTTCATGAAAAAAGTATCATATCTTTCCCGACCACGATCGGGTACAAGCCCAGCAAATCCTGTTACTTTCACACCGCCCGGTTATGTGTTTAAAGGCACATTGTATCAACAAAGTATTGGGGAGGAACAAACCCCTGAGAAGAATACGGTGTTGATTCAGCACTGAACTCCTCGCTCCTCCACCCTCTCAAAACCTTAGAAAACCCAACCCTTCAATTCCTCTTTTCTTTCATTGTTTCTTTCTTAACCGAAACGTCGCTGCATCCTGTTACATATCATAATATATTTTATTCTCTTGTTGATACGGAAACTAATTATTTTCCAGATCATGAACAAAGTAGAGCCCAAGATCACCCAGCGAATGCTCACCAAGGAGCTCCGGGAGATGGAAAATGACGGACTCATCATCAGAAAGGTGTACCCCCAGGTTCCGCCGAAAGTGGAGTACTCCCTTCCGGAAAAAGCAGAGTCTCTCATGCCGATCCTCGACGCTCTTTGTGACCGGGGATCTGAGCACATGAAGGACGATATCGAGTTCAAGTGTGAAGAGGAATGACGGGATTTTTCCGGCACAGGTAATGAGCCTGCCCGTGCCCGGATCAGCGTTCTCCGGACACAGCATCTGCTACGGGATGTGAGGCAGACGCCTCAGGAAATCCCCGCATAGATCCGGTTCATCCTTTCGTCAGTCGCCATCCAGCCCCGATTCCGCAAGAAAACCGGAGAGAAGGTCTGCAATTTCGGTGTTGTTGAGATCCGAGAAGGGAAAGTGCGTGTTGCCGTGGATGCCGATATCGGGCAGGGAGACGATGCGGGCATGGCCCCCGTGTCTGTTGACGGCCTCGACAAAGAGCCGGGTTATGGCCCGGTAGACCCGCCAGACGTCCTGTCCCGGGTTCGGGCACGGCTCTTCCGGGATGTAGTCGGCGTAATAGATGAGGATCGGTATCTTTGTCAGCTGCAGGAAATCCTGCAGGGGTACCCCAACTGCTGCGATCGTGCCGCCGCAACTGTGCATGGGCTCCGGCAGCTCCTCTTCCGGGAAGATACAGGAGGTCCCCGGCTCGTACGAGACAATGGCCCGGACGTTCGGGCTCCGGATCGCCGTGCGCCAGCCAACGCCCCCTCCCTGCGAATGGGTAACGAGGACGCCCGGGCCGATCCGGCTGAACAGTGCCGCGACTGCATCGGCGATCACCTCCCGGTTGAGCGGCCCGGTGTCCGGTGTCATCTGGCGGAAGTACTGGTTTAACGATTCCGGGTCGCGGGGAAACAGCACGCCCGGAAAGAAGTCCGGCCAGATGCCGAGCCGGAACAGGTTGTACCAGTACTGGTCGTCGGGCGTTGCCGTGATGCTGACAGGCAGGGTGCTGCGCCCAGCACCGCCCCGGCGGGGCACGTCGATAAGGTACACGGGAAATCTCCGCCGCACAAAGATGCTCTGGAAGCCCTCCCTCCCGTCCGGCGTGCTCTCCCAGCACCGCGAGAACTGCAGGGCGCCGTGCACGAACACAAGGGGAAACCTGCGCGGGTTCTCGGGGATCTGGTAATGGACGCACGCGTGATCGCCGTGCAGTGTCTGCCCGTCCGGTGTACCTTTCAGGGGATCAAAAGTGCCGGGATGCTGTACAACGGATCCCCCGGCAGCGAAACTGCCCTGTTCTTTGATGAGGAGCGGTCCGGGCCCGGTGCCCGAATCTTCCCCGGGTTTCGGTTCAAGCATACAATACCTCCCTATACCAGTACTATCCTATTATGCGGGAGTAGGTAAAATCCCAAGCTGCTGGATCAGTCACATAAGGTTCGCTTCGCCCTAGAGCTCGGCGATCTTGCCATTCTCCAGACGGAATATTTCGATCCCGGTCATGGCAATCGATTTACCTGTAGGAGGAAGGCCCCTGAATTCCTCCAATAACTTGTCCAGCGGGAATTGTGCCGAGGCAATAATTAGTCTTGTGCCAGCGGAGGGGTAATATATTTTAGGATCATTTCTCTAATGTCAGCTATGTCTCTTCGCTCGCTCAATCTCCCCGGGGTTGGAACAAAATATGAATTCGAGACCGACAAGGGTGATACGGTAGCAATTTTTTTCACAAAAACCGGAACTATCCAGATGTACACTCTCCAGAAAGGCTGCAACACCCCTAGTGCCGCAGAGATGACCCCTGTCGAGGCGAGGCGGTTGGGAAATATCCTTACCGGAGCGATCATTGAGGCAGACCAGGAGAGCGTTGAAATCGCATTCTCAGCTCTTGCCGACCTGCGGGTTACCATTCATTCATTCCTTATCCCCAAAGCTATTACCGGAAGAACGATCGAAGATCTTCAGATCAGGGCAAAGACCGGCGCGACCGTAATTGCTGTCTGCCGGCACGACAGAAATATCATCAATCCTCCCCCGTCATTCATCTTTGAAACCGGGGACGCAGCATTGGTTATCGGGGAGACCGACCAGATCAAAAAATTTGAGCGCGAAATTACGGTGGATTGATGGAAGGGATTGTCCTTGCGCTCTTTCTCTGCCTGATCCTGGCGCTCATCTCAAAATACCTGTCGGTTCCTGCCATCCCCTTTTACATTCTTGCCGGGATTTTACTCGGAAAGGCCGGGCTCGGACTGGTAACCTCAGATGAAATCAGTCATTTCTTTTCACAGATGGGATTGATCTTTTTACTGTTTTTCATGGGTCTGGGGTTGAAAACTGAGCGGATTGCGGCAAACCGCTCTGCAGTCCTCACAAGTGGTATCATCGATCTGAATGTCAACATGATAATCGGATTTGTTGCCGCATACTTGCTCGGATTCTCAATCAGCGAATCGCTTATTGTCGGTGCAGCGTTCTACATTTCGAGCACTGCAATGGCAATAACCTCACTTATTGAGAACCGGAAGCTGATGCTCCGTGAAGCTGAAACAGTAGTCTGGCTCATGGTCTTTGAGGATCTGATCCTGATCATTTTCTTAGCCCTCATTTCTGCAGGTAACCAGAATCTGATCATTTTCCTGTTGAAGATTCTTGGGGTTCTTGCAGTTCTCTATGCACTTGCCCATTATGGCAAGGAATTCCTCATCTCGATTCTTGACCGGGATGACGAGCTTCCTATCCTCTTCACGTTTGCAGCCGTACTCACCACTGCGTCATTCTCGATGTATCTCGGCATACCAGAAACCATGATGGTGATCGCTTTGGGCGTTGCATTTGCAACAACGGATCCGGATGCCTTTGAGCAGCACGCACGCCCTTTTAAAGATGTTTTTCTGGTAGTATTTTTCGTTTTCTTTGGGGTGACTATTGATTTTTCCGGCGGGGTGAACTGGTATATGATTACCGTTATCTGCCTACTGGCCATAATCAGCAAACTGATATCAGGTATAATTACCGGGTTGTTAATGCACGGTTCCGCTCTGTCGGGTCTTGAAATCTGGGGAAATACGATCGCACGAGGAGAATTCTCAATAGCTATCGCAGTCCTTTATGGTTCACCTCTTGTAGGGACGACAATTGCAGCGATGGTTATTGTTACCTCGATTATCGGGTCATTTACTGCAAAATACAGTACTGCCATCCGACGAGGGATCCTCAGTCTGGGAAGGAAAAAGTCTCCCCCGCACCGGGTTCATCCGGGTCGCTGAGCATTATTCGATCAGCACAAGTCCTATCGAATGAATATCGGAATGCATAATTTTTCCATACTCCCTGTCCCTGCACGGTATTGTTTCAAGAATCCAGCCGGCATTTTTTGCGGTTGCGAATACATCCATGCCCGCGGCCTCCATACTCGGACGTACCATATCCATATGCCTGCACTTCCGCCGCAGGCTTTCGTCCACAACCCCCGGAGCTTCCTCAGCAACACAGTGCTGGTGCTCGCAATATATACAGGGGTAACCGCCAAATCCGAATGCCTTGTAAAAACCATCGTAGAATGCAGTCTTTTCAAGCGTGTGGACCGTTCCATTCACCCAGAGTATAAGATCTCTGAACCAGTCGTGGAAATCATCCGGGATATCATCCGGCCCAAACGACCCCCTCCCGGGCACACCATCAAACCTGAGTAGAAGTCCGATGGAGTACTCGTCAACCATCCTGCGTGTTTCATCGGGAAGCGGGACGTACGGGGGGCAGCCAAAATGTTTGCCATACCCTTTGCAGCCGTACCGGCATTTGAAACGTACCCATTGTGATACAACAATTTTTTCGGGCGTCAGCGTCCTGAGTTTCGCACCCCGTTCGCGTGCAATCTCTGTAAGTTTTTCAATTTCTGCAGAAATCTCCCTGACCACACTCATCACCTGTACGGAAAGGATGAGAACAGGAATCAATAATAGTTTGCGGACATCTGCCTTTTTCCTGAACTGCATCTGGTGATATGCGGCAACTGATGTACCGATCAAAAGGAAAAATACATGAAAACAATACCGATGACAGCAGAAATTCCCAAGAGATACCCTTATTGTTTAATTTTCACGTGAGTATCCGGAGATTTGTGCATTCCTGAAGGAAGGGATCCTTATCCGCTCTCTTCATGACAGCTATCGTTTTTCCCCCGCACTTCAATGATCCGCTGCACAACGAAACGGGAGCTGCAGAGATCTCCATCTTCGTATTTCCCGATACGGACGATTTCCGGTGTCAGACCGCGTTCCGCGAGCTGCCGATGCAGTTTTGTTTCATCGAAGTGCTGGTTGAACCCTATGGTAATAAGGGCGGGATTAATCTCCCTTATCGGGCGGAACATGTCAGTCTTATCCCCGAGCATGGCATGGGTGACAGGTTTAAGAGCGGCAACCATCCGGAGGCGGTGTTCCTCCGGGATAATCGGGCGGGGTTTATGCCTGACATTTGCATCGCGTGCAACGATTACCCAGAGTTCGTCACCCAGTTTCTTCGATTCCTCAAGATAGTAGAGATGGCCGGGGTGAAGGATATCAAAAGTCCCGGTAGCAACGACGCGCCGGATGGTCACGCGATCACCTCAATGGTGCATGGGACCCCGTCGGCAGTAAAACACTGCCAGTCGCTCCCGCGATACGGGTAACCGATGATGAGGTGGAACCGCCCGGCCCGGGGGAAGAAATGCATATCCGCATCTGATGGCCGCAGCACACCATTCGGGTGACTGTGGGCACTTCCCGCAAGGTGGGTGTCAAGGGGCATCATATCAAAGAAGACCGATGCAGAGTCTTCGCCGGTGATAGTGCCGGGGACCATGTCCAGCTCTTCGATCACGCCGTTTTTTTCCCGGAGAAGTGCCACGAACTCGTTGGGGTGGGAGCCACGCCCCAGTTCAAGGAGCAGCTGGAGAAGTTCATTTTTGATTCCGCGGATGTTCATGGTTTTAAGCCTTGCACGCGTGTATGGGCGCTGTACCGATCATATGAGTGCTGCTTGTCAAAAAAAGCTCGGAAAAAATAAGAAAAACTGAAGCTACGATTCAACCCGTGCAAGTTCCTGACTCAGGTCCTGTGAGAGATCGACTCCCATAAACGCTCCACTTGTCGGGAGGTGCATCTCAAATTCAGGGGTTATGTCATACTCTGCGGTGGCGTTTGCCGGGATTTCAAGATCGAGGATGTGACCTCCGGTATTCCCGTCATCACTGAGGAAATGGAGATGGTAACCCCCGACATTGAGTCCCTTGAAAAAAACGGGGAGGTAGAAACCTACCACGGTGCCGGTGGTATTCGTTAACGAGTAAACCGACTGATTCTTTGCTGCATCAGTGAGCGTCGGATAGGGCTTCTGTTGTGCCGGTATCGCCCGCACCGTTATGTGGGGAAATGTACCATGCATCCGTAACGCGTAGATCATGTTCGGTGAAGGTAAACGTGCACTCATTTCCGTTGAGAAGACAGAGAAGTTCATGGGCTGGCCGGTGGTTTCTGAAAAATCCCTATTGAAGTACGTCACCGTAGCAAGCGGTGTGGTGGCGTTGTCCATGACCCTGTGTACCCTGCCGTCAGCTTTTGCATGGTATACCGTTCCGTCAAGCACGATCATCTCGCCTTCGAGTGCGTCGAATGTACCGATTCCGAAATCCCCGTGTTTTTTCAGTTCGCTGATCGGCAGGATACCATCGAACACGCCCTGCATCAGGGCATCGATTGTCGAGACCTGATAAAGGGTCTCGTGGTCTTCAGGTTCCGCAGATGGCGTTGGCAATTTCGTAACATTTGAATAGATCACTGCACCGCTGAAGACGAGTACTATTGCAAGACCTATGCCAAGGAAAAACCTCGTATCCATGACCGTATGCCTTATTATTATTTCCTGCCAGTCACTTTGATGACATGGAAGCCGAACTGGGTTTTGATCGGGCCTATGACTTTACCGGCATCATTCTCGAATGCAACTTTCTCAAACTCGGGAACCATCTGACCCTTTCCAAACCACCCAAGGTCTCCACCGTTCTTACGCGACGGGCAGGAGGAGAAACGCTTTGCGACTGCAGCAAAGTCTTCGCCATCATTAATCCGTTTGAGTATCCTGTTCGCTTCCTCTTCCGTCTTGACAAGAATATGGGATGCACGTGCCTGAACAGCCATGCAGTACACGTTCATTTTGCCGGAGATAATAGTTCTGTTTCAGAACTCCCCGTCCTGCTCGAAACTCCTTCCGTACCGTATTGCCATCTCAGCTTTGTATAATTCCTTTCCCAGATACGCCGCATGATCCAGCAGCGATACCTCGTTGTGTGAAAGGATCGTATACAATACATCCTCCCAGTGCCTTCCCCTTACCGCTCTGCCATGGATTACCGCAACGATCTCGTCCCCTTCAAGACCTATCCGGAAATTTCCCTTAGGGTCATACTCCATCTCTCCTGGCATTTTTTTTGCAGGAGTTACTGCGTCATAATCAATCGGAGGTTCCCTCCGGCGTCGTTTTTCCTTTAATACGAGCAGATCGATGCCGAGATCTTTTGGGTAAGGACGGTCGGTACAGAGCGACATCATCTCAGTTGCCCGCCGCATCTCCCAAATCGATCCACAGGTCTTGTCCGAGTGTTCACTGGTAAAGATCAGGGAACAGCCGGTTTCGTATGCAATGCCGGCAAGGAGGGCGTTTACACCCACCGAGTCTGCATCGATCAGCTCCGTAACGTTCCCGGCACCAAAGAAGAGCGGATACCCAAGGTCTTTGAACCCTTTCAATGAGGCGACAAGACCGGAGCCGACCGGCTGGAGCAGGGGATCTGCAATGAG
>Ga0105098_10000063_pt1 | contig 29526 bp, 41 predicted proteins | sample PPLLak21cMay2015_FD_79137 | JGI IMG/M metagenome (GOLD analysis project Ga0105098, IMG submission 79137) | Freshwater sediment microbial communities from Prairie Pothole Lake near Jamestown, North Dakota, USA - PPLs Lake P7 Core (1) Depth... | ecosystem: Environmental > Aquatic > Freshwater >... | reverse complement strand
GTAGTAAATATTTAAATGAATCTAAAGGAAACTGGTTTACTCGGTCTGTTGAAATTAAAATAACAAAAAATATTCCTTATAATATTTTTAATGTTATATATAGAGAGATAAGAAAAGATAGAAAACCATTAGGTATGAATCCTGATGTTTTTAGTAAATTTAATGAATGGTTAAGAAAAAATGGACATGCAGATAGAAGTAAGTCCATTTCCTGTGCAAATGAATCAGGATTGGAATTTGGTGAAAAGTATATAATTTTTATAAAAGGTAATTACAAATATACTTGGATAAAAGCAAATGATGTAAATGTAAATGACGTAAAAACAGGATGGGCAAATATATATCCAGATATATATCTTGGTAATAATACATTGTTCGGTTCTATATTACCAAGATATATTAATAATTACGGATTAGAAATGAGAAGTGCTGGTAATGATAGAATAGCCAAAGAAAATGTTTTTAATAAATATAAAACTATGAGTAGAGAATGGTTAGATAAAAACTTTAATAATTTTTTTACAACCAATAAAAATATGAAAGAAGCCTGGAACAAACATTATGAAATATGGTTTGAAGGTGAAGGTTATTATCTAATTGATTATAAAGATAAGGGTAAATTGGATGAGATAAAAAACAAACTTATATAGATGAAATAACCGATTTTATATTATTATCTGTATCCTCCCTAAAAAGAAATTCATTTACCGTAAATTTTTCCGAACTATAATAACGGAGTCTTATAACACCATATTCACCTAAATATTTAACATCATCATGTATATCAAAAATTTGGGCTCCGTTTTCCTTATCTGAGTGTTTTCTCAATGACCTACCAATAGATTGTAACACTCTAATTTTTGACTTAAAAGGTGATGCTAATATTATATACTTCAAATTTGGTATGTTTATACCTTGTTGAAAAATCCCATAGGTGGCAATCAAGGAGATGTTTCTCCTTTTGATACATTCTTTTCTCCACTTCTCCCTTACATCAACATTATCTTTACCTGATAGAAAAATTACTTCCTTCTGAACATTTTTTTCTGTCAAAAATTTTTTCAACAACTCACCTTCGTCCTCTACTTTACCAACAAGTAAAAGAACATTATGGTTAAGTTCATTAACCATATCTTTTATAACATTTAATCTAAATTCATTTTCAAATATTTGTTGTTTGACATCAGTATATAAACCACCCCAGTCCTCATTCAAATATTCTAAACTTAAAAAATTCACTGTACATTTACTAATCCATCCATCAGATGCTAACTCACCCGCAGAATATTCCCTTATAATAGGACCCAGATATGCCTTTGTGCTCCAACTATCCAACTCATCTGGTGGCATAGTACCTGTAAAACCCAAACGAAAAAAAGCATTTTTACATAAACCTAATATATCTTTTAATGATTTACTTTTACTATGATGGACTTCATCTACTATTACACAATCATATTTTGATAATCTATCTTTATTTCTTGTAAGTGATTGCCAAGTTGATATTGTTATTCTATTGTCCCACTCCTTCTTTTTAGCAAACACTTCTCCTATCCAATTATCAGGAATACCATACTCAACCATATCATCATGAAATTGTTTTATTAGTGATGTTGATGGTACTATAATAATTGCTTTATTACTTAAATTATTTTTTATTAAATTCCAAATTACATATGTTATAACAAGAGACTTACCACTTGCTGTTGCGGACCTTATTATTCCTTTTGTATGTTTTAATGACGCCTCAATACAATCCAATTGGTATGGTCTTGGTTCAAATTTTAAATCATAGTGATATTCAATTTCTTTTGATAATTTAAATAAGTCTTTAATTTTATTATCTATTTTTAAAATGTTTCTTGGAAATTCTTTCTTATGTATTCTTATATAATCAAACAGTATACCATACGGAAATGTTAATGTGAATTTATCAATCATACAAACTCTACCGTTCCAAAAACCAGAACGATACTGTGGCATAAATTGAAAACCAGGAACCATTTTTGTAAACCTATCCATCATCTTGGATACATATTCACAATCATCTGTTTGAATTTGTATTGTAAGAGGTGTTTTCAGTTTTAAAAATACTTCATTTGGTCTTAATAGATTATCGTCCAAAAATCTCATAACACCATCGTCAATAAAATTACTTGATAAATATTTACAAAAAGATATATACCGATTGCTACATAAATAAAAGAAAAAGGATAACTTCCATTTCTTTTAAGACTAATAAGAGAAAAGATAAACCATGTTATAATTGCAAAAAGTTTAAAAGTTATTACTCCTATATAACCACAATTTATAATAATCCAATTAACAAATGGGTTTGTCTCTGTTAGACCACTTTCTAATAATATTTTAGTTGATACAGTATCAAAAATATTAAATAGTATCAAAAATATAAAGCACAAAACAAGTTTATTTCTAATTGACATTAAAATCCACCTTTCAATACATCAATAAAACTTTTCATACCCCATTGTTGTTTTTCAAATGCTTTATATGCTGTTTCAAAAAATCTAACCCTGATTTTTTGTTTTAATATTATTTCCTTCATTTTGATTATATAATCATCTGCAGGTAAACAATATTTCTCAATTTCAGGTTTTGTCCATCCCTTATCATCTTCAAACTTATAATATTTATACCTTTTTCCAATAAGTTTATCCATCATATCAGTTAATCTATCTAATATGGACAACTCTTTATAGTACAACTCCCTATATTTGACAATCAGTGAAGGGTTATCTTTTAACCTCTCTTGTAAATCCAATTCAGAATATTTAACAAGGTCATGTATTGGATGTTCCTTCAACAATTCCCGAACAATTTCATTTTCATATTTATTAGTGTTTTCATTCATAATTTACATTATACTCCATTTGTGATAAGATGTAAACATCATAAAAATCGGTCTTGAATATTTACATTTTGGGTAAAATATGTTATTATAAATAAAAAAATGAAAGGATAATTTATATATGGAAATAAAAAATGAAAATGAAACAAATGAAATGGAATTAGTAATTCAAATTACCGATTATGAATATGATAATAAAAATCATATATATAGGGATGTTACAAAGTTCACAAATGGAATATTATTTTATGAATATGAAAATAGTATAAATGGGTCAAATGATATTGACCCTAATACATTAATAATGACTAATGGTTCAAAATATGACGGAACCAATATAGAAAATTATCTATCTTTAAGTGAATATAGAAAAAAAGTAAACCCAAAATTTGACCCCAAATTCTTAGGTAAATTAAGGGATGAAGTGGATTTAAATATTGATAGAGTTTGGATTTATCATGTAGAGGATAAAAAAGATGAAAATTGCACTACCAGCTGTTGTTAAGAAAGATGGTAAATGGTATCAAGGGTTTCTTGAAGGCACAACATTTACAGAAAACAAAGAGATTAAAAAATTAAGTGATATTAAAAATGTAGCGGAATACAAGGGTATTCTTGCTTATTTTGTTTCAATGGGATATGATAAAAAATTAGCGGATGATATATTAGAAAAAACCGGTTTAGAAACAATATACATTTTAAATAAGCCGGTTGACCTAACAGTAAAACAGTTAAATGCATATATGTGGTCAGATTATTTTCCACTATGTAAATCTTGTAAAAAGAAATGTAAGCAATCCCATATAGCAAAAGATGTCTATTGTAAACAGTTTGAAAAGGTATAAAATGGAAAATTTGAATCCTGAGTTTTTAGAATTACTGATGTTAAAATCTATGGAAATTGATAAGTTATATACCATAACTATATCTAATGCATTTGAAAAAAGATATTTTGAAAATGAAACAATAGGTAAGATTTACGAATTTAATAAAAATTATGTTAGTGAATATAAGAAATTACCAGAAAGGGTTTTGGTGATAAATTCCTTAAATGATAGGGATGTTGAAAGTACTTTTAAAGAAGTTGATTGTATTGAATTTGATGTTAGTAAAAATTATGATGTTCTAATAGAGCAGACAAATATATACTTAAAAAGACAGGCAATAAAAAAGGCAATATTAGACTCGGTTGATATAATAGAGAAAAATGAAGATAATGAATTAATAAGACAAACAATAGAAAAAGCATTAACAAAAGATTTAAAAATTAATCTTGGTCTTAATTATTTTGAACAGTTGAAAGAAAGATTAGTAAGAATATTTAATGCAGTTGATAATAATAGAATACCCTCTTACTTTCAATCACTTGATGAAATAATAAACATGGGTTTTCCACCATTCACATTATCTGTGTTTGTCGCAAAAATACACGGCGGTAAATCAAATTTAATGGCCAATATGGCAGCAAGACAAGTATTACACGGTCATAATCCGGTTATACTAACACTTGAAATGTCAGAAGATATGTTTGCTCAACGATTTGACTCAATATACTCTTTATTGGATATTAATAAAATGTATTTTGGTGATAATAAAGCTAAGTTGACAAAAAGATTGAGTAAATTAAAATCTCAAAAAAACAAAGGTCAATTAATAATAAAACAGTTTCCAACAGGTGTTGCTACAATAAGGGACTTTCGCGTCTTTTTAAGAGAACTCACCATAAGAGGTGTAATGCCATCAATTGTTTATGTTGATTATATAAATCTAATGAAACCTGCCATATTAAAAGATGGTGGTTTATATGGTGCTGGTAAAGCAATATCAGAAGAACTTAGAGCATTATCATTTGAATTTGGTATACCTTTTGTTTCTGTATCTCAATTAAATAGAGAAGGTACATTTGTTGGTTTTGAAGAATTGGATTTTAATTATATATCAGAAAGTATGGGTGTTCCAGCGACCGCAGACTTTATGAGTATGATGGGCGCTGATGAAGATTCATTGATATACGAGTCTGAACTTCATAATAAAATAGTAAAAAATCGCCTTGGTGGTAGAGTTGGTGATACATGGAAATGTTATTATGATACAAGAACATTAAAAATATATGATGAACTTGAAATGGACCTTTGGATAGGTGACTCAGAAAAAACTGGTGATGAAAGAACACCATATAAGAAAAAAACTATAGTAAGAAAAGGTAGAAACAAATGAAAGCATTTGAAAACTTTAAAAGGATGGTAGATATTATAAGTTCATGTGAAACACTTGACCAATTAGTTGTTGCGAAGAAAATGGTTTTGTTATTAGAAAAACAACTTTTTAATTACAATGATATATTTTATATCGAATTAGTAAAACTATTAAAAATAAAAGAAATGGAAATAAAAGACATATGGATATGAAAATAAAAAAAGTTGATGATATTGACCCAAAGTTGATAGATATACCTTATTATGCAACAGAAGGGTCATCATGTTTTGATGTTAAAATTATAGAAGATATTGTGATATATCCAGGTGAGATAAAACCTATAAGAACTGGATTAAAATTTGAAATACCAATTGGATGTGAAATGCAAGTAAGACAAAGAAGTGGTATCTCATCAAAATATCCAAACTATATAGCAAATGCTCCCGGAACCATTGACTCTGATTATCGTGGTGAACTTTTTATACTAACTGTTAATAATACTGATAAAAGTTGGCATATTGAAAAAGGTACCAGATTCGCGCAATGTAAAATATCAAAATATGAAAAAGTGGATATAATAGAAGTTAATGATATATCCAAAACTGAAAGAGGAGATGGTGGATTCGGACACACCGGACTAAAATAATGGATTTAGATAAACAATATAATGAGTGGTTGAAAGACCAAACTTTTGAAGATGTTAATACAGAAGAATTTAAAAATGAATTAATTAAAGAACTAACCCTTTTAAGTAGTATGAGTGTTGAAGAATATACACTATATATGAAATGGTTACAATTAAGTAAAAGATATGGTAATAAAATATTTAAAAAAGAAGAAGAAAATTTAAATATATTTTTTTCTAAAAACAAAGTAGATGATTCCAATACAGGTATAGAATTGGTTGATTATGTTAAAAATAATATTTGGATACCAAAAGAACCAAATGACTATTTAAATTTAAATATTGAATTGGTTTGGACAAACGGTGAAGATAATTTAATAAAAATGTGGAATTGTATGAGAGATTTTTGTAGTTCTGGTGTCAATAATTCAAATATAGGAAGAAATTTAGGATTTATTGCAAGAGATAGAAATACTCAAAAGATATTGGGTTGTATAACAGTATCAAGTGATTTCATGGATTTGACAGCAAGAGATAGTTATATTGGTTGGTCAAGAGAAATAAAAACAACTCAAAAAATGATAAATCATACCTGCATAGGGTCAACTATTGTACCAACACAACCATTAGGATATTCATATGTTGGTGGTAAATTATTAGCACTATTGACACTATCAAGAGTTGTAGAAGATGCTTGGAATAGTAGATATAAAGATAAACTTGTAGGTGTAACCACAACATCTTTATATGGTTCATTTTCCCAATATAATGGACTCAAACATTGGAAAAAAATGGGACATTCTTCAGGTAAAATAAGATATGTTCCATCTGATACAACTATATCAAAATTAAAAAATTGGTTAAAAACAAATCATACAAGAAAATATTGGGAGTGGTTTGAAGCAAAGAGAGAAAGTGGTTTACCATTAAAAAGAGATCATAGACAAAGATCATTAAATTTTACTTATTCAAAATTAAAAATTGATAAAAAGATTCAAGAAGCAGACCATGAAAGAGGTATATATTTTTGTACTCTTTTTGAAAACACAAATGAATTTTTAAGAAAAGAAATAGATGAATCTCAATTAATAAGGAAGTTTGATAATTCTGTAGAAAGTTTATCCGAACTATGGAAAACAAAATATGCTAAGAAAAGAGTTGAATCATTACTTAAACAAGGAAGATATACAGATGAGTCATTATTTTATAGTGATATAATAAATATGACCTGGGAAGAGGCAAGAGAAAAATACTTAAAACAAGTAGGTAGATAATGACAATAAAAAAATTATTAAGAATGAATTTTGAAGCACTTAAAAATATGTCAATACCAGAATTGACCTTATATAAAAAGTGGCAAGAAATTAATGCAAAAACATGGACAACAGAAGAAAAACAAAGAATATGGGAAGTTGGTATGTCATTATGGTCACCAAAAGAACCGAATGATTATAAAAAACTTGATGTTGGTATAATACCAGTTGAAAATAAAGTAGATTCTTTAACTTGGACCATTATAAGAGTTTTTACTTCTACAATGTCATGGAATCAAAGTGTGGGTAGAATAGGAAGATATATAATATGGGATAGAAAAACAAAAACATATTTAGGTAGTTTATCTTTAGCGTCTGATTTTATTTCATTATCACCAAGAGATAGTCATATTGGTTGGACATTTGAACAAAGAACAAAAAATAAAATGTTGAACTATACTGGTATGGGTTCATCTATAATACCAACACAACCATTAGGATATAACTATGTGGGTGGTAAATTAATAACTTTATGTTTATGCTCAGATAAAATAGTTGATAATTGGAATTTAAAATATAAGGAACCTTTGGTTGCAATAACAACAACTTCACTATATGGTGGATTTTCACAATACAACAATCTAAAATATTGGAAAAAATGTGGAACAACGGAAGGTAAGATTCCACTTGAACCAACAGATGATGTGTATTATGAAATAAGAGAATGGGTAAGAGAAAAATATCCTAATGATTTTAAAAAGATGACTTCAAATGAAGAAAAGGTTCTCTCACGACCAAAATCAAAAATGTTGGCATTTGCGTATACAAAATTAGGTATAAAACCACCAGATAATAATGCACCACGAGGTGTCTATTTCTGCAAGTTGTATAAAAATTCAAATGAATTTCTCTCACAAAAAGAAACAGTGTTAGGTGAAAAGTTGTTTGATAATAGATTAGAGGTTTTAGTTGACCTATGGAAAACAAGATATGCAGAAAGAAGGGTATCATCACTTTTAAAAGATAATAGATATAATAAGAACACATTATATTATGATGATTTAATAGGAATTGAATGGGGTAAAGCAAGAGAAAAATATATTTTGGAGGTAGGTAGATAAAAAATGTTTGATGATTTTATTGAAGGTACAGAAAAACCAAATATGGATGTAGACCAAGAAAGTATAATTAAATCACTTATTCACAACATAGAAGAAAAACAAAAATTGATAAATGATTTAATAAAGGACTCCTTGGATAAAGGTATAGAAATATTAGAGTTAAGAATGAAGTTGGATGAATTAAAAAGAAGAACATCACTTAAAGTAAAAACCCCATAAGTTTACAATGATGATAAAAAGTGATATAATATGTAAAAATAAAAATTGAGGTGTTTAAAATATGTTTAGAAATGTTCATTATGAAAGTAGTAGAAATTTAATACATTTATGGGAGACTATAAATGGTAAGAATGAATATACAACTTATGACTGGGTTCCATATGTATATGTTTTAGATGAAAGTGGTGAAATAAAAACAATAGATGGTAGAAAAGTAAGAAAAGTTGAGTTTGATACATATAATGATTATTATAACTATTGTAAAGATAATCCAAATATATTTGAAAACAAAGTAAAACCAGAAATACAATTTTTAGCAGAAAGGTATTATAACATACCAGATGATGAAATTGAAGTACCGCAATTAAAAACTTATTCCATTGATATTGAAGTAATAAGTCCTAAAGGTTTTCCTGACCCAATGATTGCTAAGGACCCAATATGTTTAATATCATTTACAAATTCAATAACAAAGAAAACAATAACATTTGGTGAAAAATCATATACAGAAAAAGATATAAAAGATGATGAATATATAAACTGTAAAACAGAAGCGGAATTATTAAGAAGATTTTTTGATTATGCTTATAAAGTTTCACCTGATTGTTATACGGGTTGGAATATATATGGTTTTGACTTACCATATATTATAAACCGGGCAAAAATTATATTTGGTGAAAAAACAACTATTTATCAGGCACTATCACCAATAAGAATTGTAAAAACCTGGAAACAAAAAAATGAAGAAGCAATCAATATTGATATAGCAGGTGTACATATTCTTGATTATTTGGAAGTATATAAGTGGTATAGCCCAAATAAGTTGGAGTCATACAAACTTGATTTTGTTTCTAAATTTGAATAGAAAAGGGTAAGGTTGACTATTCTGAATTTGAAGATTTAAGAGAATTATATAGAAAAGATTGGAATAAATTTGTTGTGTATAATAGAGTTGATTGTAAAAGAGTTGACCAATTGGAAGATAAACTTGGTTATATAAGACTCATTCAAGCACTATCACTTTTAACTAAATGTCCAATGAAGTTTTACGCAGCAATGACACATTTAATTGAAGGTGCATTACTAACACATTATAGAAGAAATAATATGTGTGCTCCTTATTTTGCTGGTGGTACACAAGAAGGTTTTGAAGCCGCATATGTAAAAGAACCGCAAGTTGGTATGCATGACTGGGTTATTGATATTGATATAACATCATCATATCCATCACATATCATAACTTTAAATATGTCAAATGAAACATATTTTGGTAGAATTATAGATATAACAGAAGATAGAATAATTCAACAAACAAGAAATAGAGATTTTAGTAAATTTACCATAATAAAATTAACTGGTCCCGTAACATTTGAAGGTGACCGTTTAAATAAATTTAATGATGCATTAAATAGAGGTTTATTTGCAATTGCTCCATGTGGTTCGGTATTTTTAACAAAACCAAAAGGTGTATTGGCAGATGTTGAACAAAACATTTTTGCTAAAAGAAAAGATGTTAAAAATAAAATGAAAGAGTTGAGACATCAAGCAGCAGAAAAGGAAGATTTAAAAGAAAGAGAAAGATTAGAGATAAGAGCAAAAGAATTATTCTCATTACAATGGGCTATTAAGATTTTATTAAATGCGATATTTGGTATTACAGCAGTTCCGTATTCACGATATTTTAATACAAATATTGCAGAAGCAATAACATCATGTGGTAGACATACAATCAAACAAGGTCAAGTGTTTGTAAATGATTATTATAATAGAAAAAATCTAAAAACAAAAATAAAAGATTGGGTTTATTATATAGATACCGACTCTCTTTTTATCGGTCTCGGTGATTATATGAAATTGATAAATGATAAGTGGGAAGATTTATCAGATGAAGAAAAAATCACTTTAATATTAAAAGAAGCAAAAGAGATTGAAAAATATGTAAATGATAAAGTATATAATGATACACAAAAACTTGATTATAACTCACAAGTAGAAGATTTTAAAATTGGATTCAAACAAGAGATTGTTGCTAAAAAAGCATTATTTGTTAAAAAGAAAAAATATGCCTTCTGGTGTGTTAATGAAGAAGGTGTACCTGTTGATAAGTTATCTGTAACAGGTCTTGAAATTGTGAGGTCAGATTCATCAGAAGCAATAAGAGAAAGATTGAAAGTCGTTTATGAAATGATATTAAGGGATAAACCTGAATCTGAAATTATAGATATTATTGAGAAGTATAAAAAAGAATTAAAGTTAGTAAAACCAGAAGAACTGGCAGCAAACATATCAGTGAATAATTTAGATAAATATATTATAAATAATACCCATATAAAAGGAACACCTTGGCATATAAAAGGTGTATCTAATTATAGAAAGTTGATTAATATTTTAAAGATAAAAGATAAATATGAAGATATACATGAGGGAACAAAAGGTAAAGTTATATATTTAAAGAGTAATCAATATGGTGCCGATGTTATTACATTTGGTAGATGGCCAAGTGAATTTGATGATATTATATCACCAGACTATGATATTATGATAGAAAAGTTCTTTTTAAATAAGATTGGATTTCTTTTGGAACCGATGAATAAATTACACCTTTTGGAAAACAAATCTGTACAAAAGTCTTTAAATTTATTCTTTGGATGAGGTGAAATGAAAACGGAACAACAACTTGCAAGAGTAGTACAATATTCAATGATTAGTGTTTTGTTTATAATAGTATTTCTAATTCTATTTTTTTCAGTGGAAGCTGCACTTGGTTTTTATTTTATATTTGTAATAATAAACATGTGCATCAATATCATATTTAAAAGTAAATTAAATAATTTTCATATTGTAATATCATCACTTATGGGTCCAGTATTAACGGTGATGCATATATTTTTTTATGTGAAAATGAAAGAGATAATTGGTAAATAAAGAATTACGAGTCTGATTGGACAGACTCGTAATTTCTATTTTGAACCTTTACCATATGTTAAAAGTGGTTTACCAGTTTTAATAACCTTTTTAACCAAATCAGCTTCTTTTTGAATCAAGGCTTTACTTATCGCTGATAATATAATATTACCAACTTCATTTGCTAAAACTGTTGGATTAACAAGACCTGTATCTTTCAACATAGTACTTCTATATTCTTTTATATGAGAGACAAGACTATTTAAAAAATATTTTTCTTGTTCATCAATATCTTCTGTTAAATATTTTCTTACTGTTTCCATATTATAAATATTTACCTAATGTGATTTTACTAAACATATCAATAGATTTTTTTACCCAAGATGCCTCATCTCTTAATTCAGGATATTTCATCATTTCTTCATATAAAGGTTCAAGATTATCAGCAACACCATAATAATTATCTTTTAATGATCTATGGTCTTTATTATCAAGATTTTTTAAAAAATCTTTAATATCATATTTCTTTTCATTTAAATACTTATTTATCATGTTCATTTTATCTATCCTATATGTTGGTCTAATATATTAACCAAATCACTCATAAAAACTTGTTTTATTAAATTGGTTTGTTTCCACTCAAGTTTCTTGGTTACTTTACCCATTTCAATGGTATATGTATCTGACCCTCTATCATAATATATCAATATGCGACCTTTGAATTTAGAACCACTAACATCAAATTGAACACCTTTTTCTTTATCCAAAGAGATAAAATTTTTAGCACCCCATGAAGGTAGAGCCCATTTATCCAAAGATTTTATTTGTTTTAAAATTGTATCAGCAACCTTACCTTCTATAAGATAAGTTTCTATTTTATTAAGAATATCTATCATTTTATTTCTCCGGTAATTTCTTTTTAAATTTTATCTTTTTTGTATCCTTCTCAACATCTTCTTTTGATTTGTCTTTACCTCTCCAATTGGGTGAACCATATGCAGCATCTTTTATTGAGGCACAAAAACCTTTAGCTTTTTCATCATCAAAACCTTCTTTACCTTTCATTCTCAAAACACATGCATCAAAGAAACCTTTTTCTTTGGGGTCAATTCCTATTGTGTCTCCAAACTTTTTTAAAGATGTTTGTGTCCAACCTTTTGCGCCAATAGGTTCTTCTTTCAAATATTCTTCAATCATTAATCTTTCAAAGAATTTCATTTTTCCATTTCCTTAAATTTTTTTAACGCAGCGGTTTTATCAAGATTAGGTGCCAATTGATCTGTTTCTTTTCCATTTACATAGATAACCCATGTAAGCAAACCACCCCATCTAAATTCTTTCTTCATTTCCCAGGTATCACTACCTTTTTTAAATTTTGCAACTACTTGAGCAGCTTCATTTACATAATTTTTAAATCTCATATTATCACCCCAATGTTTTATCTTTATCCTTTATACTCCCAATTTTTCACTGCATCACCACCACAAACAGGACAAGTCTTTTTACCATTCTTTTGTTCTACTGGTTTATTACCAGACCAATGACAACGGTCTTTATTAGTACCATTCTTTGCACAAACATACATATCATCTTTTGATTTTTCATTTATATAATCTTTAAATTTCATTCCTATTATCACCCCAATGTTTTATCTTTCATTTCTTTTGCAATCTCAACCATTACATCCTTCATTAACTCAGTATAGCCCTTACCAAAGAAATTAAAACCTGATAGATTGGTAATATCTTTATGTCCACCAGATTGAGCTAAAATCAAATCATATAGATTAACTGTAACCTTTCTTAAAACTTCTTTTTGATTATATGATAATTTTGAATAAGGTTTATTTGTTATATCTTCAACCGTTTCTTTCCATCTATCCGAACCAACAAGACCCTTGATTTTACCTTCAAATAAACTTACAAAATCATTAAATTGAAATCCTAAAGAGTTGTTATCTTTAATATCATTTTCAAATACTTTCTTAATAAACTCTAATGTAATTTCTTTATTCAATTTAGATTTAAATTTTGGAAGTATTTTCTTAATTGCTAAATCACCTAAATGATATGGGTTATTTCCCTTAACAAATGGGTTTTTAGAAATTTGTACCAAACCTGTGGGCCAAGCAATAACTAAATATTGAGCCCATTCATTATTCTTGAATGGTGTATAACGGTCATAACCCTTGACCATATAACCACCACCATATTGTACGATGGTATTACCAACTTGTGTATGTTGTCCGTTCTTTAAGGTTGAAATTATTTTTATTCCACCCTCTTTAAAATTCTTTGCTTGTTTAGATACATAATCTTGTTTACCACTACCAACTTCTTCAGGTGCTTTGTAACCTTCTTCTTTTGCCAATTTTTTGATAACATTATACATTGACATTAAAGATGGATTAGCTTGAAGAACCAATTTTGATAAAAATCCAGGTTTATTTTTATATGCCAAAGTAAGTGTATTAACAACAAAACCCATTGCTCGTCTATTTTTTGAAACATCTAATTTAGAACTAAGTTTAAATGTTGCTCTCATAACATCATCAGGTGTTATATCTTGTGATGCAAAATCAGCAGAATCAACTGTACTGATTAATTTTACATCTTCTGGTGGAAATAAATCTTTTGGTGATAATACTTGTGATATATATGCAGCATTAGATGGACTTTTAACGAAAGAGGTTTTGGTGTCTTTTGATACACCTGATTGTTTATCGTGATGGTCTGTATGTATATGCATTACAGGTTTACCATGTGCAAAATCAACCATAACAGCTAAAGTTTTATCTTTTGGTTTTGGTATTGCATATTCCATACCACCATATTGAATTGTATGGGCATCAACAACTTTGATACCATAAGATTTAAGATATTGTTTCATGCCAATTGCACTTGTTACACCATCTAAATCTATATGAAAATATATCTCCGCTGTTTTATATTCTTTTGAAAGGTCAACTATATTTCGGATACCAGATTCATTTAATAATGTCTTTTCAAAAAAATTTATCTTTTCAAGTATATTCATTTTATAATTCCCTGTATAATATTTTTCAATTCTAATTTATGAGTATATGAACATATTATAGATTGCTCACATTTAAATATTGCTTCCCAACGGTCGTTATTATTAAGTATCCTATCTAAACCAGTTTTTTTATAATCTTTTCTATATATTTTCTCTATAGTATTTTTATGGGTGTCAATATCATTTTGACTTTCTTTATCACCCTGTTTTAATCCTGCAGGGTCTTTTTTCCAAAAAGGTTCTTTTCTTTCTTCTTGCCAATCATCATCGGCTTTAAATGCATTATCCAAACCATCATATTCGGAATATATATCAGTAGTATCTTTATTAAATACATATTCATAACTCCCAACAGGTATGAATATAACTAATTTACCATAACGCTGAGCGGTTTTAAATGACCCTGTAAATACACCCTCTTTTCTAATGTTCCATCCAAATATTCTTTTACCTATTTCTTCTAAAAACTTATGTGACCTTTCATCAACATATCTTGGTTTTCTATCTTTTCTTGTATTCTTTATTAAAAAATCCGAACCTACTGATAACACACCTCTGTGAATAAAATTCTCTTTTGAATATTGGTTTCCAAATTCTTTTAAAAAAGGTTGACAGTTATCTGATATATAATCACCAACTGCATCAAATGATATATTTTCATTTAGATAATTTGAAAATTTCATTATTTATCTCCAAGCATTTTACCAAACTTTGTTTTTGGTTGAACAATCTTTTTAACAGGAGGTTTAGGTGGTGGTTGAACTTCTTCTTCCAATGAAGATATTTTAATATCAAAAGTTTTTGTTTCTTTTATATCTTCTTCATTTGTTAATGTTGCTTCAATTTTCATTGGGTTTTCAATTTGTATTCTATCAGCCCAAGGTTTTAAATATGTATTACCAGCAACTATATCAAGATGCGCTTCAAAAATTTCACCATCTTTAAATTTCCTATTAACTATATTTGATAGTGGTTCTATATTAACAATTATATCACCATTCTCTATTAATATAGGAAAACCATATTCAATTTTTTCAATCATAATTCTCATTGAACCAGTTAAGTCCTGTGGTTGAACACCAGAAACACTGATATTAAATTTTAATCTTTTTTTCTCACTTGTATTGACTTTTAACATTATTTTCTCCAATACGAAATTTTCAGGTTTTATTCTTCTATTATGTATTTATTATTTTTTATTCCTCTTCAATTGAAAAAACCTCAACTGAGATTTCTTCTTTTTTCTTATTATATTCATCAGATACACGAGAAATAATAACTTGTGGTTTTCTTGCAGTAACACCTATATCACTTGAACCAACGGGAACATAAACAATTCTTTCAACTATACGAACTGCTCCTCCACTTGCCGGTGTAAATTTACCATTAGTTGCAATTGATACACTCATTACGATGTCCTTATTTGTTGCCAACTTGTGAATCTACCGGGACCATCACCCGGTGCTGATATTTGATATTCACCAATTATATTTAAATCAGTTCCAACATCACCAGGAGTTGAATAAATCCTTAATCTGGCACTTGTTAGATTACCATCACCATCATATATTGGGTTATCAATAAATATATTTTCATGAGAAAGACCAACAATTCTTTTCAAATAATTTTGGTTTTCGGTTACAGATATAGAAATTGATTCTGTTATATTATTTATATTATTAACAGAATTTCCAAAAGTATTTATACCATTGTTTGCAGATGTTGGTTGATTCCATACTGAATCTGCTATTTGTTTTCTACGCATTGTTGCTGTTGGTAATATAACATATGCTGATGTATTATCAACTGATTCCCACCAATCATTTGCAATTGTTACTTCTTTTGTTGTTCCATTATATCCAATTATTCTACAAGATTGATCTTCACCTTTACCTGACCTTATAAATATTACTTGTCCTCTATACGCATCATTAAAATCAGATGCTAATTCATTTAATATTATAGTATTAGAACCAGAACCAGAACCTCTTGCAAGACCTTCATTAACATGTTCTCTACCGGAATCTGAATATATAACATATTCGGAAGTATTATTTGGCTGAACCTTCCAGTTTCTATCAACTGTTGCTGTTTTTGTATCTCCATGATATTCCAAAATATTTCTACATTGACCAACACCAATGCCATCAACAATCGCAATCATAGCAGGATCATAAGCACCATTTGTTGTCCATGCATCACCATTTAATACAATCTGATTTAACCCATTACCAGCACCAACAGCTATGCCATCAGTAATTACCATACCAGCAACTTGTCTTAATCGTCTACCAGCACTTCTTGGTATATTATGTGTTACACCAGTTAATACTTCATCCCAAACCGCATCTGCAATATCACTTGCTGTTACAATATCTACCGATGAAACAATAACACTATCAATATATAATTCATGAGTTACATTATATGTTGATATATTATGAACCAATCTTATTTTTACTTCATTATTATTATCTCTATCAATATGTTTTTCATAATACTCTTTTATATATTCTGTATCAGATGTATTACCACCAGGTAAGAAAATTTCTTGAAGGTTTTCCCATGAAGATGATTCATAATTATATGCCCATAACTCCATATAATGCGTATTTGAAGGTAAACCAATATATCTACCAAAAAGTTTTATAACACCAGCTTTATTATTATCTGGTATATTATATGTAAATTCAACTGTCAAACCATTGGTAACATCTTCTTGAATTTCAAAATAAGTATTGTCCCTAACAGTGGTGGATTCATAAGTTCCTGAAATTATAGTACCATATATAACAGTACCACTTATTGCTGAATTTTCTATAGTTGTAACACTTGCATTAACATCATCAGAGGTTGCTAAATCTGCACCAAAAGTTCCACTTATTATATGATTTGATAATGGCTCATCCCAAATTGCATCAACAATATCATCTATTGCAGGAGCAGATGCAGTTGGTATCAATGTTAAAGTATTTGATATTTCAACATTTTGTGCAGATACACCAAGTATTTGAGTTGATAAATTACTATTTTCTATATCATTAATATAATTTTCATTACCTGCATATACATATCTATCAGCATCACTTAATATAGAAGTACCATCACATATAATAGCATAATCCTTGGTTAAATCATAATCAACAAAATCATAAGAATAAAACCCATCACCAATTTCAGTCATTGAATCACCATTGACTAATAAAGTACCGACAGGTATCTCTCTTATTTTTATTGTTGGTATTATTAAACTTGTGGCAGGAACACCATTATTACTAAAATATGCTAAAATATTCATCCAGCACTCACCGTTATTGATGTAAGATTATCATCAACATCATATTCAAGTATCTTTAATAACTTAGCATTATCAGAAATTCTTGTTAATAATGATGTTGATAACATTTCATTTGTATATATTAAATCTTTATTAAATAATTGATAAACTTTTGTATTATCTAACCAAATACCTATATTAGTTAAGAATCCATCTTCATAAGATAACTCTTTATAATAACTATCATTTGCAGCTTTAAATTCCATCTCCATTTCAATAGCGAGTTTTTGTGTAGATGTATAAACACCGCCCCCACTTGCAGATGAACTACTTGTGGATTTTCTTGTTAGTATTACACCCATTTCTACACCGTAGCTGGTATTAATGCAGCGTTATTTTTTATTTTTTGTAATGCTTCACCTGTTGTTCCTGGTATACGATGTTCTGATAACATTTTATTCCATACAGCCTCAACAACTTGTGTGATGTTTTCAACTGTAAGTGCTGGAACTTCAACTTCATCGGTTTGAACAATATTTGAAACGGTATTTAAAATACGAATATTATTTGGTATACTTGTTACTTCAGCATCAACGAAGAAATCTTCACCTGTATCTGTATAAATATTACCTTCAATTGATAAACTATAACTTCCTGGATAAGGTTTTATTTTCCAACCATTAATTAGAAAGTAAGTATCACCGAGATTTGTACCACCAGGAAGTGGTTGACCACCGACAGATTCAGATGCTTCAAGATATTTTGAGGTTACAACACCATCATGGCCTAAAAACCATTCTTTCCAATCAGAATAAATATCTTCTTTAACATTAAGAGTTGTAACACCAGGATTCACTAATATTAATTTATTTGGTCCATCAAATGTAACTTTATGATACCATCTCCAATAATCCCAATATCCATAGTATATATCTAACATTTATACCTCAATCCAAATAACACCAACATGTAAAAATCCAGCTGGTTGATTTGCCATCGCTCTAAACTCAAGTGTTATATGAAGACAATAATTATCATCATCAATATTTGCTTTTCTAATAAGCTTTGTTGAATATGGTAGAACCATTGGAACATCAACCATCATTTCTTGTGTTGTTACATTCGCTGGTCCAAATGATGAACCATAAATAGTACCAGCAGCTAAATAATAAGCAGCTGTATCTATCTGAACTGAACTAACTGTGTTTGCCCATGTTGCACCAACTAATGCTGCACCAATAGAAACCATAACTCTACCAAAAACAGGAATAGATGGATAAACATAAATTCTATGTGGAAATATCCACTTTCTATTTTTACCAGGTCTAAAACTCATAACTGGTGTCCATAATGCACCACCAGTGGGTCCACCAGAAGGTATAGGAACATTCTCTCTGGCAAAACCAATTGCTGTTCGTGGAACTTCAAATAAATGTGCACCACCTTTTACAACAATACCAAGTAGATACATTTCAGAAGTAGATGCAGGTATACCAGTGGTAAATTGTTCCCATGTACTTGGTAATGATGCACCGGCTGTCATTCTTGCATTATAATTATTTGTATGTTGGTGTTTATGAATAACTAATTTCAAATCACCATCATAAATACCAAAATTTACACCAGCGGTTCCTCTATACTCAATATAATAAATATTAGTTTTTGTTAAATCTAAATTAAATCCAGATAAGTTGTTAGCATCACCTGTACCGTCCAAACGGTCTTCATTCCAATTCTCTCTTGGTATTCTAATTTCTGTTATAGTACCAGATGTTTTACTTCTGACAACAAGATTAATTTGTTCCCCTCTTACTTCAAAATAAAAACCGTTATTAGAATCATAATAACCCCATTTTCTAACAACATTTTCTTTACCATTATCACCTAAATATAAAGTATAAATAGCAATTTGTGCAGAACCAACATTATATCTATTATAAATGTCACCTATTCTTTTAATATGTTGATTTGCTTCTGCCGGACAAGTAAGAACCTCACAAGGCATTGTTGTATTTCCAGTTGCAGTTGATGCACCTGTAACAACATCTGAAATTGTTTGAGTATCTTTGATTCCATTAAAATCATATGACGACATTGTAATTTCTTGAACAACTCTTTGCTTACCTGAAATATCATAATCAGGAACACCCGCAGCGTTTCTTGTATACAACTGACCTTTATTATCAACGAATGCTGAGTTTTGGGTAGAGTTACCACCAAATAACATATTTGCATTTAGATAATATAACTCACCTGTATTATTTGCTTCTGCATATTTCACACCACCGACAAGTAAATCTTCTGAATCAACAAAAGAGTCGGACTGTGAATCAACATTCAATATTAAATGAATTGTACCAATATTTGTTGTACCTTCAACCTTAATAACAGTACCAAAAGTTCCAGATGTTCCACCCTCAACAGTATCGTTAATATGAAAATCCTCAACACCGTTTTTATAACCTAAACAAGCCTCTACTCTATTAAATACTTTTTTACCTGTACTATCAGGCGGTATTCTTATACTTTGATGAAATGACGCCATAAATTTTTCTCCCTATAATTTTTTACAATTTATTTATTTTAGGTTGGATGGTTATAAAATACCATCCAACCTAAAATCTCACCTATTAAACTAAGCTGGATTACTATAATTTCTTTCAAGAGCGGCAACAAGAGATATGTTATTAGCTTTTGATCTTTGTAGTGTGGCAGTAGTTTTAACGAATTGTGCTGAGTTTAAACCGATAGCGACAACAGTAACAGGTGCATCTTCTCCAGGTGTCCTACCAAGTTGTCCACCTGGTTGATCATTATTGTCATAGTCAAATGTAAATTCTACAAATGAACCAGATACATTTCCAGAAATTGTTTCATTATTTGCATCTTGAACAAGAATTGCATTTGATGTTCCATAAGCAGATGCCCCAATAGATGTAAAAAACATCCAATATTGTGCATTACCATCAGCAACCAAGTTGTCATTAAACAATAAGTTACCAGTTGCAACATATGCATATCTTCTAAGTGCTCCTGTAACATCATAGAAGTCAATAGAGTTTCTATCAGCCTCACGGAAGTTATCAATATAAACACCTGTTGCTGTAACAAGAGTATCACCAACAAATGATAAAAGTTCATCGGCAATATCACCACGAACTGTACCACCGCCTTCATCAATATCACTTGGTTGTCTTAGAAGATATTGAATTTTTTCATAAATTATTGTTGTTGCTTTACCATCACCTTCAATAATTTTATCAAAGTTATATGATGTACCATCAAAATCTCTTGCTTGGTTTGTACCATAATATGTAACATCAACATTTGCATAATCACCACCAGCGGCAATTGTTACGTCTGTATGTGTAACCTTAATATCAAGACCGTTTGACAAAGGCATTGCATATTTCTTATATGTCAATGCAGCCAAGTTTTGTTCAGATAGTAAGTTATATGAGTCATAAGTTTTTCCTTCTTCACGAAGGAAGATTTTAAAGTAACTTCTATAATCAAATCCACCATAATTTGAATTACCATAAATCTTTACTGCTTGGTTTACTTCACCTGCAAGAACAACGGATGTAGGTACAACATTATCACCAGAAACTTGTGTATAATATGCTTGGTCGGTACCACTATTATTGAATGAACCAAGTGTTGTAACATTCATATATTCTTCTCTTGATATACCTGTTGAATCCTTAACAGCCCAACCACCGTCTCGGATTAACTCTGTAGATTCAACATCAGAAAAGTTCCAATCGTTTGTTAATTCAAATTGCTCTTCCGTAATTGCAATCATTGGAAATGGATACTTAATTAAATTTGTATCTGATTTCCACTCCTCTTTTAAAAATGAATACAACGCTTGCATGGTAACACCATCTGTTGTTAGATTACCTGCAATATTTAATTGTATTGAACCAGAAACACCGGGTGTTATTGTTACTTCAGTTGCCTGATTTAGATCATCGGGATCCACTATTTTTGCCATTTATTTTTCTCCTATTTCTTTATTAAATGAATCATTATATTTGAATTTCTGATTATCATTCTGCTAAGGAATATTTGTATATAATCAAAATTCATTTTCTTTTCCACATTATTTTTTATTAGCACAATAACACCTTTATCTATATTTATATCTTTAATTTTAAATCTATATTTCTTTATGTTGGATTCCTATAATTTCTATCAAATTGTTGGTCAATAGGAATACTTGTATTTGAAGGTGATAATAATAAATTATCAATTCTGTAATATATATAATCAACATTATGAACTACTATATCAACATAAGTATCCTCTGCATAGTTATATGAATAAGAAAATTTATATGTAATACCAGTATCATCAAGCGTATCAACAAGGTCTATGCCTGTCAATTCAGTTGTTGTTCCGTGTAAATATATTCTAACTTCACTTCCTGAAACCATACCTGTTAAAGTTAATACAACAGCATTTATAAGTGTTGTACTTGCACCTGTGCCATTTCTTATTGATGGCATATCTCCATTATCTATATAAATTGTAACATGACCACCTGAGTTATTATATATTGCTTCATCACCCGATGAACCACTTACAGAGGCATAACCAGTAAATGTATTACCAGTAAATGTATATTCATTACTAGCGTGAGCACTTGTTAATGTCATTGCATGACCAGTTCCATCACTAACAAAATCACAATTTGATATAAGTTCCATATTATTTACTGATACTCCACCAGAGTTTACCAATCTTGATATTAAACATCCATCAAATGTTGCAGAAGATTGTGTAATTGAATTACATCTATTAAATGTACAATCTATTACAGATGTATTTACTGAAAAACCAAAAACATACATATCATTGAATACACAACTTTCAAGATATGCTTCCGCACTATCATAAACATAAAAACTTCCTCTGGATCCAGTTGTTGTATCAAGAACAATAAACTGAAAACCTGTCATTGAAACATAAGAACTCGCATTATTAACAGAAATAAGATTCCAAGTTGCTGTTACTCTTGGTGTCCATTGTATAAATATAGTTCTATCTGAGTCACGAAAATCAACAGCATTTGTTGAATTACCCAAATACATTTCACCTTTAAATAAGTAACCACCAGCTACAGCTTGTATTAAACCCCATCTGTTAGTCTGGTTATCATTTACAGCAGCAAAACCTGCAATCGTACAATAACCATTTGCCTCATCACCATATTCAAATTTTGCTCTACCTCTACCATATCTAATTGCATCTACTTGATGAGGTTCACCTTTACCTGGACCAGTTAATACATAAACTGCTGCTCCTACATAAGCCCAGGTATAACCATTCGGTGTTCCCACAGTTTCACTTGCTAAAGTTGATGGTGTAAAAGTTGGTTCTACCACATGACATTGCCAACCACCATAAGGCATAGGAGATTTATCACTACCACCAACATAATATGAATAAAAATCATTTTGACTGGAACCACAACAAAGTCGCATTCCACCTTGTGCATATGTTCCCATGGCAAATGGAGATGAAAAGTTTTGCCATACAAAAAACGCATAACCACTATACCATGTAATAGCACCAGTAGGATAAGCTAAGGAGCCTATAGTTGTATTTTTAGGAGTACTTTGAGTAACAGCGTAACTTCCCTGAATATATGGATACTCAGCATCTTGATATGCCGGTGAATCTTGACCACCATATCCACCACCTGTAAACTCTACCCATCCCGATGACTCATCACCAGTTGCTATATTTGTTAAATCACTTGTGTAACTTGGGGCTGTCATTTATCTCTTTCCTTACATATTCTTTAGTATGTCCATCCGCTAAAAAATATGTTATTGATTTTTTATTATGATCCATTATTAAAACAGAAATATTTTCACTTCTAAAATAATCAATCTGACCTAAAACTAAATTTGATAACATTTCATCAGTTGCACCTACAATAACATTATCTGACCATTTCTCAAATAAAACACCACATTTATCCGGTCTTAAATCTTCTCCGGCGTTTTTCATTTGTTTCCAACAACATTCAAATATTCTACAAGATTCTGGTCTTTTATCATATATAGTACAACCAAAATTAGGATTACAATAACAACAATATTCATTTACTTTGCTATTTGTTTCGTCTATTTTTAACAACTTACAACACAATGTACATTCACCACATTCCATTATTCATCCTCTATACTTAAACCTTTGCCGGTATCAATATTTAAAATAATTTCAATTTTATCACCAAATACAACCTTCTCACCATATGTATCTTTTTTATCATCTTTTATAATATGAAAAGTTGCCTTTAAACTTCTACCTTTTGGTGCATAAAATTCTGAAAAATCTCTTATAATTCTATCCACTTTGAATTTTAATTGTTCAAGTTCACCTTCACTTGCAGTTATAACCTCAACTTCAACTTTGTCATTTTTTATTTTTTCTAATCTAAAAACATCTTCTTCGGTAATATTCTCACCTGTTATCTCATTAAATTTTTTGATTGATTCTCTAAATGATTCACTCACAGTCATTACTCCTTTTTACATATTATTTATTTTTATATATAATATAATACAATCAAAATGTAAATACTATTCTTTTATTTTTTTACAAACTTGGTCTTTTTCACACCACTTATAACCTTCAGGACATTTTCCATCCACAGCAGCGGTATTATCTTCAACATCACCTGTGACTGTTGCATCATCAACTATCAATTTATCTATCTTTTCTATCAACTTATCTATTTTCCCCATGAAATTTGTTTATCTCCTTTCTTATTGATTCCAACTCTTTAAATATATCATTAACACTTCTATCATTTATTGTTTTTGGTACTTGAACTTCTATTGCCTTGGTTATTTTTTCATATACCATTTTATCCATTGAATTTGAAACAAAAATATAAGATATTGTCATTAAAGAAAATGCCGTACATATAATAACTATCATAACTGTAATTTTTTTATGTAGCATATTAATTACATCCAAAATATCTGTTGATTTACCTTTTATTGTTTCTGTGCAGGTATCTATTTCATTCAGAGTTGAAATTGCAGTTGTACCATGTGTTTCAACTATCTTTTTTATTTCTTCGGTTTTAACACCATCTTTTATTGAAGATGTTAAATAATTAATAGAGATTGTTTGTTTTTCAATTAAATCTTCCAAATGTTTATGAGAGTCCTTTAATGTATCAAACAATTTTACTACCAGGTCAGTTGTTATTCTATTTGGGTCAGTGGCCATTATATATTTAGTCCTTGGTGATATTAATCAACTTATCAATATCATTTTGTAATACTTCATTTTTCCATTGATCAATTTTCCTATTAAGAATTTCCTCTAATTCTTTTTCATGCTTTTTCTTTTCAGTTATATCAAGTGCTGAAAATGTTGAACCTAAAGATATATTCTTTCTATCAATACAGGTAGTACTTAAAAGAACATCAATCAATTCACCATTTTTACATTTCCATTGTGTCTCTATGGTACCTATACCATATTTTTCTATTTCTTCATATTTTATACGACCAACTCTTTCATATTCTTCATTGTCAATATAAAGCATTCTTATATTATTACCAATCAACTCATCTTTTCTATAACCCAAAACATCACAAGCTCTATCATTAATATCATGAATAACTCTACCATCTTTTAAATAACCGATAATAACAGGAGCAGTTTTTAAAATACTACTTATTCGTTTTTCTTGTTCTTTCTTTTCTGTTACATTTATTGCTATAGAATTTAATTTTACAACTTCACCATTGCGTTTAATATATTCAGAAGTAACTAAAAACCATTTTCTATTTCCACATTTTGTAATAAATTCATATTCAACAATTGATGAAATATCTCGTCCATTTCTAACACTATCCAATCTACTTTTTAATAACTCATAAGAATGTTTTGTAAAAATACTTTCTATTTTTTTACCTACAAACTCTTGGTTAAAAACACCCATTTCTTCGCAAAATACATCATTAACAAAAGAAAAAACACCTTTCTTTATATCAATCTCATATATTGATGCATGTGTACTTTCAACCAATCGTTTATATTTTTTATCAGAATTAAATCTTTCTATTGAATATATAATAGCTTTTGATAATATCTTGGAATTTAAATAAGGTTTAAGAAGATAATCTTGTGCACCATATCGCATACATTCAATTGCCTTATCTTCAAATCCAGATACAATAATTATAGGAATAAGAGTACAAACATCCTTTACCTGTTTAAATACCTTTAATCCTTCACCATTTGGTAATATTAAATCCAATAATACAATATCATATAAGTTATCAGTCAAACACTTTTTTAATTTATCAATACCTTCCTTTAGTGTTTTGGCTGTATCTATTATAAAATTTTCCGGTGCTCTTTCCAATAGTTCTTTGGTAACAACAATACTTATCTCATCATCTTCTATTAATAATACCCTAATTTTATCCAACAAAGTAATTCCTCACTTTTTATAATTATACTGATTTTAAACTACCGTTTTCTTGAACCAATAAACCAAAAAATTGAATAACTGGAAACTTTTCATCTTCTGGTATATTGTGTATTTCTTTTATCTTTTTAATAATTTCTGGATTCTTTTTTTCAAAAGAAGAACCAAATTTTACAAAATTTTTTATATTTCTCATATCATCATCTATCAATCTAACGCGACGATATTCACCTGTCATTAAATAATCTAATATAACCTTTTCTTTTTGTTCAGCTGTATTAGTTGGCATACCTTGCATTTTTATAATTCTTTTATAAATTTCAGGTCTTGTTAGAAAATTACCAACTCTTTCAACATATATACTATCAATTGGTATTCCATATTTTTTAAATGTATCTAAGAACTTATCCTTATTATCAAAGTCAGTTCTCGCAGTTAATAAAACTACCTTTGATCCTCTATGATCAATATTAGTGAACATTCTTTTTATTCTTTTTATTGTTGAATCAATGGGTAAGGAAGTTTTATTGAACAGGTCGGCACTTCTAAATTCATGAAAATCAAATTCTTCATTATCTTTTAATTTATAAGTATTGAACTCTTGATTAGTTAATTTATTTATAATTTCTTTGGTATTTTTATCTAATACATATATCAAAGCGAAGGTACGAAAAATGGTTTCATCTATATCAATAAAGGTTATACCTTTACCATAATTTGATGACAACTCATTTATATAATTATTAAATCTCATTAATACCGCTCCTGTATGTTTTATTTATTTATGTTATTATTTATATAAATAAATATAAATAATCAATATAATGTCATAATAGGAGAGTATAATCATATGCGTTTAAAAAATTATATGATAGATGTACCTTTAAATGAAAACATAATAAAAAATATGTTGGATAAGTTAAAAACAAAGTCAACAAATTCTATTGAAGATATTTTTAGAAATGCGTGGTTAAAAATATCAACTTCTCTAATAAGTAAGGAAGATGAAGTTCTAAAAATTATAAATAGCAAATTAGGAACAACTTTTAAATCTTTTAGTGAAATCTCAAAAATTAAAACTATAAAAGAGAGTAAAGATATAAATGAAGGTTGGGCTCATTATTGGGAACTATTAAAAACTGAAGGATTTCCAACACTCGCATTTTATCCCGCATTGACTGCCTGGATTGAAATAGGTAAATTATTAGAACCAGACCAAAATGTTAATTGGACGAAGTTCGGTGTATATGCTTTATTTTGGATTCTCTTAGTTTCAGGCAAATTTGTTAAATCATTTTATAAATGGAAAAAAGAAAACCCCGAACAATATTTTAAAGAAAGACCACATTTAAAAAGGTAATTATATGTTATTAAATAAACTTGATAGATATGTAAGATACATACAAAAAACCGAAAAAGATAAAAAGGTTTCTTTTGATAGCATTCTTGAAACCTACAAAACATCTTCTGATTCTGAAAAGATAAAAATGCTATTGGAAATGGATGAAGAAAATAGATGTAAAATAAAAGCGATGATTAATGGTGGTATAATATGATATATAAAAGTATTAATGAAAAGTATGATAGAATTTTTAAAGATGGTTTAAAAGAAAAGAATAAACAAAATGAAGTTGTTATTAATGAAAATGATAAAAAAGCTGCTGATAGATATTATTCAAATAAAAAATCAGTTGATACTGCAATAAAAGAGTTGATTTCATTAATAAAAAAACATGAAGAAGATTTCAAAAAAGAAGGTGAAATAAATTGGAGTGCTGCTGGTGATATGGGTAGACTTAAAGTTGGATTACTGGATATGTTAGAATATATGAAGCCAATGAAACCAACATCAAAAGATGTAAAATTTATTCAACAAAAAGGCAAAGAAGTTTTTAGGAAAATGGGTAAATTATGAAAACATTAATTGAAAAACTTGAAAATTATATGAAAGTTTCAATGTTTGAACCAACACCTGAAATTTCATTTATTTCCGATGAAGAAGTTTTTAATAAAATGGCAAATTTTATTACCGAACTGGACCCCGAAATTTTATCAGATGAACAATTAGAAACAATAACTGATATTATAAATAATTTAGAAGTTGATGTTACAGATATGGATGAAGCCAAAATGGCAAAGAAATCATTAGCATCTAAAAAAACATATGGTAGATTATACTATCATAAAAATAAACTAAGAGTCCAAAAACAAAAGAAAAAAATTCAAAAGTCGGTAGAAGGTAGAAAAAGAGAACGAGCAGAGGAAAGATTAAAGAAAGGTAATAAAACACCAACAGGTAGACCAGTAAGAAAATATCATACTGATGACCATACAAATTAAAAACTATAACCGATAATAAATTAGGAGAAAAAATAAAATGAGTAAAGCAATAGAAAGAATTGAAAAATATTTAAATGAAACTCAATATCGTGGAACATATGAAGATGATGAACATATTGATGATACAGAAGATGTAGATTATGACTCTGATGCTAATTATGAAGAAGATAATGAAGAAGGTATAACATCTGATTCTGAATTACTAAATGCAATGGTTGATTTCCTAATGACACTTGATCCAGACAAATTAGATGATGAACAATTTGAAATGTATATGGAAATAATGGATCAATTTGATGATGAGGAAGATGATGAGGAAGAAATAGACGATGATGAACTTGTTGGAATGGATGAGGCTGCACTTAGAAAAAAGAGAGATAAAGCAGCTCGTAGAGAAAATAAAAAAAAATATAGAACAAAGAAAGTTAAAATAAAACAAGCAGCAAAAATATGGAGAAGATCAGCAGAATATAAAAAATATCAAAGAAAAAAGAAAATGATGGCAAAACAAAATAGAACAGCGAGAGGCAAAAGAGTTAAACAATTCGTTGGATAGGAGAAAGAAATTGGACATTTTAAGTAAAATTGATGAGGCTTTAAAAAAAGATAATGTTGATAACGAACTATTAAAAGAAATTGCCGAACATTTTAATTTAGAAATAAATGAAGGTCTTGGTGATGGTATTTTAAATACCATTAAAAAGAAAATAAAAGATATTGAAAGTGATTGCATTTATGTTATAAATTTGGCAAAAAAAGTTGCAAAGAATACAGGTAATAAAGACAACATTAAAAGGATAGATAAAGAAGCAAATGATGTTGTTGTGCAGTTAAAAGATTTAGAAAATCTTACCGGAGAAATGCTTGATTATATGTTTGGTGGTGATGATTTGGGTTCATTTAGGTCTATGTAAATAAATTTAAGAGGTGAAGTTATGGCAAATTTTAATAAAGCATTTGATATAACAATGGCACATGAGGGTGGTTATGTAAATGATCCTGATGATGCTGGTGGTGAAACATATAGAGGTATATCAAGAAGATTTAACCCAACTTGGGAAGGTTGGAAAATAATAGATGAGTGTAAGGATAAAAATAAAGATTTTCCAAATAATGAACTTGATCCTTTAGTTAGAAGTTTTTATAAAGAGAGATATTGGAATCCATTCTTAGGTGATGAGTTAGACCAAATCATATCAAATGAAATGTTTGATACTGC
>Ga0105098_10000062_pt1 | contig 29565 bp, 28 predicted proteins | sample PPLLak21cMay2015_FD_79137 | JGI IMG/M metagenome (GOLD analysis project Ga0105098, IMG submission 79137) | Freshwater sediment microbial communities from Prairie Pothole Lake near Jamestown, North Dakota, USA - PPLs Lake P7 Core (1) Depth... | ecosystem: Environmental > Aquatic > Freshwater >... | reverse complement strand
ATCAGCTCGACCTGGGCCTCGTAGTCGAGCGTTGCGAAGTAGCTGCGGGCAGCGAATTCCACCGGTAAACCAGCCTTCTCCCTCAGCTCGAGCAGAGTCTCCACGATCTGATCGCTGGACCCGGCGATGGTTGCTCGTCGCAAAAGGGCGCCGCGGTCGGCTTCAGCCATCTCCGGTGCTGCAAGTGGTGGCCCGGGCCTTTTGGCGGACGCCTCCATGTCGGAGTACTTCCAGGTCATGTGCCACAGGTGATCGGTGTACCGGGCCCAGGCGTCTTCGTCCGACTTTCCGGGGAGGATCACCGAATAGTGGACGATGCGGAGCTCGGCAGGATCCCGTCCGACTCGCTCACACTCGTCTTTGATCCACTCCAGCTGGCGAAGGAAGCCGTTGGTGGAGGCGTTGGAGTAGATCCCGTCGGCGAGGCGGGCGGCCCGTCTGATTGCCGGCTCGGCGCCACCCCCGATCAGGACCGGGATGCGCTTCGACGGGGCGGGTCGGACCGCCACCTCCCCGAATTGATACACCCTGCCCTCATGGGTGAACGGCTGGGCGGTCCAGGCCTGCGGGAGGATGGTCAGGATCTCCTCCATTGCCCGGCCCCGCTGGTCGATCCGGGCGCCGAGACGGTCGAACTCGACCTCGCTCCAGCCAAGACCCAGGCCGAGCGTGAATCTCCCTCCACTGAGCAGGCTGACGGTGGCCGCGTCCTCGGCGAGGCGAAGCGGATGGTGGAGGGGGGCGAGGATCACGCCGGTGCCGATCTCGATGGTGGAGGTGGCGGCAGCGATGGCGCCACTCACGACGGCGAGGGATGGCATGTAGCCGTCGTCGACGAAATGGTGCTCGGTGGTCCACACAGAGGAGAAGCCAAGACGCTCCGCGTCGACGGCGATTGAGATCGTTTCCTGGTAAGCCCGGGACCAATCGGTCTCGCCGGGTTTGAGTTGTGCGCTGAGAAGGCCGAATCCGAGGGACATGCAAGGAGATTAGGTCTGGGTTGGGGGGTCTCTGCCTTGGTCCTCGAGCAGGTGGGTGAGGACATGATGGAACCGGCATCGCAGAGTGGTGTTTGCGGCGTCGGTGGTGCCGCCGTCTGCCCAATGCTTGCGATGGTGCACATCGCACCAGCGCGGATCCCGGTCGCAGCCCTTCCAGGTGCAGTGTCGGTCCCGGGCGATCAGGGCCCGTCTCAGGGCGGTCGGGATGACCCTGGTTCTGCGTCCCACGTCGATGATCTCGCCGTCAGGGCCGACACGATTTGGCTGAGTGAGCAGTCGCAGTCGAGAGCTCTGAGTTCCATGACGGTGAGGAGATGGCCGTTCTCGGTTTCGTGCAGCCCACCGGCGATGCCTTGGAGAGCAGGCAGGTCGCACACCAGATTGATATGGGGCTTCTCCCCGCCCACGGTCGGGGTGTCACCGTGATCGAGATAGTGGTGGGCCAGGTCCTCGAGGGCGTCGTGCCGACGCTGCCGTGGGGTCCGCGTGTCGTCCGGGCTCGGGGGCGGCATGAATGCGTCGATGGCGGCGAGGAAGGCGAGACCGGCGGTGGTGGTCATCCACCCATCGACCCGGATCATCCCACCGAGGCTTTTCGATGCGGAGATGCCCCGCAGCTTCATTTGCTCCAATTGGTCCCGGATCGCCCCCGGCCCATCCACCGTCTGCCGCAAATACTCAAGGGCACGACGGGTGTCGGAGACACTCAGGTCTTCGACGATGTCGACCAGTCGGTCCTCACCTTCGACGAACGGCTCTGGCAAGAAAGACGCCTGGTCGAGCAGAACCCCGGCTTGATCACTGGACAATCGGCCGGCTGTCCAGGCTCTGAGGGTGGCCCGGGACGAACGGAAGGCACGGGATCGAGCTACCAGACGATGGGCCCGTCCCGATGCCATCCGACAGCGGTGCTTGAGGAACGCGGTGAGCGATGGGTAGCCGAAATAGTGAGATCCGGATCGCTCGTCAAACGTCGAGATCCGTCGCAGACGTTCGACTTCGAGCAATCCGGAGACTTGCTCCAACTCCACCCAATCGTCCGCCAATTGGTCGAGATGGAGATGCTCGACGTCTTCGTTGACCCATTCCTCGAGTGCCGATCTGAGGGCGCTCATTCCATCCCCCCGAACATATGTTCGACTCTACAACCTGGATTCGAGTAGATGTGGAGTCGCTGTGCGTCTCCGCCTTGACCGACGTCAGGTCTCATATGCGGAGAGTGAGGGAGAGCCAGATGCACTGGCTCTGGGCTGTGTCTGCACTGAGGCTGGCGATGCAGACCTTTATTGTCGGCAGCTTTGGGACTGCTGCCGGGCTGGAATCAATGCCCCCGAAGCGCGCCGAGGCGTTCATTCGAGCCATCCGAGAACCCTCGCCGCCGTACCCCAGCTCTCGGATGGACTTCCCCGCCTTGTACAGCTATGCGAAGGAGCGCCAGGGATGGGAACTTGGAAACGATGTCGATGACGCTGTCGATGCGCTATACGACCTCCGAAACCAAGTGCAGCACTTCATCCCAAAGGCCTGGTCGATCGAGGCCTGTGGGCTACCCGATATCACGATGAAGGTCTTGTCAGCCGTCTCCGAACTCTGATGGGGCGCCGCCCGGGTTCTGCCATGGCACAGCGAAAAGCGACTGCGTGAGTGCCGCGCGTCGGGCAGTTGAAAAGAGGTTTCAAGATCTACGACCCGCCCGCGGCCGTTGCGCTGGTCGAGAAGCGATTGAACGGATGGGGACCCGGGCGGGGCCGGGCCTCTGGGGCACACAAAGGTGACACGAACGTGTCCGCTCGTGGTTTGGGCTCAGAAAAAACGCGGCGGTGGTGGGGTCGTCGCTAGCGTCGTTCTTGGGTGATGGGGCTCGCCTGACCCAACCGCAGACAATCTGCTGATGGCTCCTACCGGACGAGTAGGAGCGCGCGATGAGATTCATCTGGGTCGGTGTCGGTGGTGCCGTCGGGTCGATGCTCAGGTACGGGGTCGGTCTCTGGTTCAGCAGCGCCCGATTCCCCTGGGCGACGCTCTCGGTCAACATCGTCGGCTCGTTCGCTCTCGGTGTTCTCCTCGCCTACGCCCTCGGTCGATGGTCGACCACGATCACCGCAGCCCTCGCCGTCGGACTCATCGGCGGGTTCACCACCTTCTCGACATTCGCCTGGGAGACCTTCGCGATGACCCAAGCCGGTGAGATCAGCCGAGCCGCCGTCTACCTCTTCGTGTCGCTGGTCGGTGGGCTGCTCGCAGCCCTTCTCGGCTATGCGGCAGGGCGCGCCCTCGGCTGATCTTCCAATGGCGGATGTCCCTGCTGCCTGGTCACGGGATGCCCAAGACAGTGCTCTGACCTGGGCGTTTTAGCCCAACCGAGCGTTTGGTATCCGGCCTTCGTATACCAACGAGACAGGCTGCTCCAAGACGGGCCTAGTGTCCATTTCACAGCCGAGCACACTGGGTTCCCCCAAACCTGCCAGCAGCATGAAAGTGATCTCGGCCCCCCGGGCCGTTGCGATGTGGCGATCAGGTGGCGACGGTCACCGGGGGCTTTCTCTTTCTGCCCGACGCTTCAACATCCTCCGGTGCATTTGAGTCGCGGCCAGCCAGGTGGTGATAGGAACTGCGGCAACGAGCCCTATTGAGCCGACGAGGGTTCTGATTATCTCCACTGCGATTACTTCGGAGCTACCCACCGAGGCAAGCGATAGTCCTGAAAGGCTGTAGAGGATCAGGAGCGGCATCGCCGCGCCGGCGTACGCAAGGAGGAGCGTGTTAACGGTGGAGGCGATGTGATCCCGTCCGATTCGGAGGCCGGAGTCGAAGAGGGCTCGCTGTTCGATGGCTTGGTTTGCACCCGCCACCTCCCACACCGCTGAAGCCTGTGTGACAGTCACATCGTCTAGGGCACCGAGCGCGCCCAAGACGATGCCTGCGAGGAGAAGTCCGTTGAGGTCGATGCCGGGGAGATTCAGTAGGTAGAACGCCTCCTCACTTGCCAGACCGGTGAAGTGGGCCAATTCGACCACCACCCAGGACAGAGCCGTGGTCAAGGCGAGGGCTGCGAATGCGCCGACTGCCGCCACGTGTGTCAGCGGCGTATAGCCATGAGCGAGATACAACGAGATCAGGACGATGGCCCCTCCGCCGACCAACGCCACCAACACTGCGTCCCGACCGGCGATGATCGCTGGAACGATGAACCAGATCAGGACAGCAACACTGATGCCGAGTCCGACCAACGCCGCCACCCCGCGCAACCGACCGAGGGCGACAACGGCAATGCCAAACAGGAGGCCGACGGCGAGGAGGAGAGGCCCTCGGTTTCTGTCGTAGTAGTTGGTCGAAATGCTTCCGTCCTCGGCCACCGTGACCGACAAGTAGACCGGGTCGCCGGACTCGAACTGGGGCTGGCCCGGGTCGTCGGGAAACTCCTGTGTAAAGGTTCCGCTCCCATCCGTGAACACCACCGTGTTGCAGATTTCCTCGGCGGCGTAGCTGCACGGGGCACCCTCGACAGACTCAACCGTTGCCGGTATCACCGCGCTGGCAAACCCGAATGCAAGACGGTCGATCGTCGGCGGGTCACGTGGCCACAGCACGACAAGACCAATGGCAATCGCAACCGCTATCACGGCGACGATCAACGCCATTCCATGAGGCCGACGGATCGGTCTGCGGTCTGGTCCGAGAAGACGTTCTAGGTCAGACGGCTCCTGCGTCACCTACTGCATCGTAGGTCGCCCTAACCAAACCGAACGTTTGGTATCCGGCCTTCGTATACCAACGAGAGAAGCCAAACGGGGCTCGGGAGAATGCGGCCTATCCCGGTGTGACGCTCAAGTCGATGAGGAGATCGCGGACCCTCTCTTCAAGGTTGTCCCTGATCGGGCGGACTTCCTCAATGGTCATGCCTGAAGGGTCCGCAAGTTCCCAGTCGATGTACTTCTTGCCGGGGTATACGGGACAGGCATCCCCACACCCCATGGTGACGATCACATCGGCGGCATGGACTACCTCATCAGCCCAAGGTTGGGGAATCTCTCGGCGAATGTCGACTCCGACTTCGGCCATGGCGGCCACCACCGACTGGTTTACCTGTTCGGCCGGTTCGCTACCACCCGAGAAGACGTCGATCTGATCGCCGCCAAGCTTCCTGGCCCATCCTGCGGCGATCTGAGATCGCCCGGCATTGTGGACACAGAGAAACAGGATGCTCGGGTTGAGGGTTGTGGGGTCGGACTCGAGACGGACCAACGCCCGGAGGCGGTCACGGGCGAATCGTTCCACTAGAAGCGGAATCCAGGTCGAGGTGTCGCCCCGGTCATGAGGGTGTCCAGTGAGTCGTTCATGAAGCGTTCGATGGTCTCGGTGTTGAGTTCGCCGGCGAACTGGCGTCGAAGCCGTTCCGCTGCCTGGCGTATTTGAAGCTGCTCTGCAACGGTGAGAGTGATCGCCGTCATTGCGCCCTCCTCCTGGCCTGGATGATCATCGAAGACATTCCCTCAGCGACGTCGTGGGTGGGTTTCAGGACGATCTCGATGAACCCGGCGGACTCCAGACCCGTCCGATACTCGGTGACCGAGAGAGCTCCGGCGATGCATCCGACCCAGGTGCCGCGTTCCATGCGCTCCTCGCGCGTCAACGCGTCGTCAGCCACAATGTCCGTGATCCCGAGCCGACCCCCTGGTCGCAGCACACGATGCACCTCATCGAATACGGACTGCTTATCGACGGAGAGGTTGATCACACAATTGGAGATCACCACGTCGACGCTCTCGTCGTCTAGCGGTATCTCCTCGATCAGTCCTTTGAGGAAGTCGACATTCTCGACTTTGGCGTCGGCTGCGTTTCGCCGGGCCAGCTCGATCATCTCGTCGGTCATGTCGAGGCCGTACGCGAAGCCGGATGACCCGACTCTCTTGGCGGACAGGATGACATCGATTCCACCCCCTGACCCGAGGTCGAGAACCGTCTCGCCCTCCCGCAACTCAGCTACGGCTGTCGGATTGCCACAACCCAGACTCGCCAGGGCGGCACCGTCGGGCACCACGGACAGGTCGTCTGCCGAATAGGTCCCCCCGGTCACATCACAACAGTCCTCGCGAAGACCGAGAGCACTATCGGCATACCGCCGGCGCACTTCCTCCCTGATCAGAATGTCGTCAGACCTCACTCCAGACCTCCCACATATCGACACCTATCAATGTGACGGTAACGCCTCATATAGATAGATGTCAATGCGACTGCTAGGTTGTCCGGATGCAGATCATCGAGGAGTGCTGTTCCCCGCTACTGGTCGACACCATCACCCCTTCCGAAGCCGAAACGCTCGCCTCCAGTTTTAAGGCGCTCTCCGACCCAGTTCGGCTCCGGCTCCTCAGCCTCATCGCCAACACCCCGGACGGGGAAGTGTGCGTCTGCAACCTGATCGAACCGGTCGCGCGTAGCCAACCGACAGTGAGCCACCATCTCTCGATCCTCGTGAAGTCAGGACTGATCGAACGCGAGCAACGAGGAAAGTGGGCCTGGTACAAGGTCAATGCTGAGAGTGTCGAGATGCTCCGAACCGCACTGAGCGGCAGGTTGCCGATCACCGCGTAACCGACTTTCACAAAACATGATCTGACCTGGGCTTTTTAGCCCAACCCTCCCCTTGGTGTACGACGACCGGATACCAAACGCTCGTTTCGGGAAATCGACGCCGGGGAAGGATGAGATCATGGCAAAGCTGGTAGTCGTCGAACAACTGTCTCTGGACGGGGTGATGCAGGGGCCAGGTGGCCCTGATGAGGACCGCGCCGGCGGGTTCGAGCATGGTGGATGGGCGATGCCCTACTTCGACGAGGTCGCCGGAGAGGAGGCCAGCAAGTCGATGGCGGAGACCGGCGCATTCCTCTTCGGCCGCAAGACCTACGAGATCATGGCCGCCTATTGGCCCAACCAGCCCGATGATGACATGTTCGCCAAAGTGCTCAACGGTTCGCCCAAGTATGTTGCCTCGACCACTCTCGAGGAGCCGCTCGAATGGGCAGGGTCCAGCTTGTTGGAGGGTGACATCGCCGAGGCGGTGGCCGCGCTCAAGGAGGAGCTGGACGGGAACATCGTGGTGCTGGGCAGTGGGCAGTTGGCTCGGACCCTCACGGAGCACGACCTCGTCGACGAGTACGGGTTGACGATCCACCCGCTGACGCTCGGCTCCGGCAAGCGTCTCTTCGATGAGAAGGGTGCGATACGCCCGTTGAGCCTTGTCGATTCGAGGATCTCCACGACCGGAGTGATCTTCGCCAACTACCGGCCCGAGGGCTGATTTACCCCCATCTAACGGCCGGTCCTATCCTCAGAGGGTGACTCTGGCCGACTATCTGCCGATCGGGATCATGCTCGTCCTAGCCGCAGTTTTCGTCGCCGTTTCCCTCATCGCCTCGAGCCTGGTCCGCCCCAACAACCCCACCGAGGCCAAGCTCGACCCCTACGAGAGTGGGATCGTCCCCGAGATGGAGCCCGTGCAGCGGTTCCCGGTCAAGTTCTATCTGGTGGCGATGCTCTTCGTCATTTTCGATGTCGAGATCATCTTCCTCTTCGCTTGGGCCTCGATCTACGACAGTCTCGGTGGGCACGGGGTGGCGGCGATCTTCATCTTCACGTGTTTCGTCGCCGAGACCCTGACCTACGTCTGGAAGCGGGGAGCCCTCGACCGGGACGTGCACCGCCGGGCCCGATACATCCCGACCGACGCCACCGACGAGGCCGCCTGATGGCTACCACCGCCCCGGGCAACTTGCTGATGACCACGATCGACAAGGCAGCGCGGTGGGCCAAGACCCGCTCGATGTTCCCCGCCTCGTTCGGCCTCGCGTGCTGCGCCATCGAGATGATGGCCACAGGGACAGCCCACTACGACCTGAGCCGGTTCGGGATGGAGGTCTTCCGCGCCTCGCCCCGACAGTCCGATCTCATGGTCGTGGCCGGGCGGGTCAGTCAGAAGATGGCCCCTGTGCTGCGACAGGTCTACGACCAGATGCCCGACCCGAAATGGGTGATCTCGATGGGTGCCTGCGCATCCACAGGGGGCATGTTCAACAACTACGCCCTGGTCCAGGGTGTTGATCAGGTGGTCCCGGTCGATATCTACGTGCCGGGCTGCCCACCCGGGCCGCAGAGCCTGATGCACGGCATCCTGACTCTGCACGACAAGATCATGAAGGGTGAGATCGCCAGTTGACCGACGACACCGGCGCCGTGGAGACCGAGGAACCCGTCGAGGTTGCCGAGCGGCCACTTCCCGACATCGAGGTCCTGAAAGGCCTGTTCGAGTCATTCGAGGACGTAGCTTGGGAGGATTCGCTCGGCCAGGATGTGGCGCGGGTGCCCAATGAGCGCTGGCTGGACTTCGCCACCGCGGCGAAGGAGGCCGGGTTCGAGGTCTGTGTCGACGTCACCGCGGTCGACTGGATGCGCTCGCGCCCCGACCGTTTCGAGGTGGTGGCCAACCTGCTGTCGATGAGACATCGTCTTCGGCTTCGCATGAGCACGACTGCCCCTCGTCTCGACCCAACCGTCGCCTCGCTCGTCCCGGTCTGGCCTGGGGCCAACTTCGCCGAGCGCGAGGCGTATGACATGTTCGGGATCACCTTCGACGGGCACCCGGATCTGACCCGCATCCTCATGCCCGACGAGTGGGAAGGCCACCCGCTTCGCAAGGACTTCGGTGTGGGGACTGTGCCTGTTCAGTTCAAGGAAAGCCACAAGGTGAGCTGAGATGAGCGACGACGCCAAGACCCTCGACGTCTGGGTGGCCGGCACCGAGGAGCCGGAATTGACGCCTACGGATGAGGGTGCTCAGGAGATCTCGATCGACGAGTCGGGTCGGCGGCTCGACGAGCAGTTCGGGCGGGTGGTCGAGGACGATTACGTGTTCGACGACGAGGCCGAGGAGGACGAGCGGATGATCCTCAACATGGGCCCTCAGCACCCGTCCACACATGGCGTGCTCCGACTCCAGATCGAGCTGGAGGGTGAGATCATCAGGCGCACTAAGCCGATCATCGGGTACCTCCATACCGGTATGGAGAAAACCGGGGAGCAGCTGAACTTCTCCCAGGGCGGCACCAACGTGACCCGTATGGATTACCTGGCCCCGTTCCACAACGAGCTGGCCTACTCACTTGCCGTCGAGAGGCTTCTCGGAATCGAAGTTCCACCTCGCGCCGCGGCAATCAGGGTTCTCCTCTCCGAATTGAACCGCTGCTCGTCGCATTTGGTTGCGCTGGCCACCAACGGGATGGACATCGGGGCCATCTCCATGATGATGTACGGCTTCCGGGAGCGAGAGCAGATCCTCGCCTTCTTCGAGAAGACGACGGGATTGAGGATGAACCACAACTTCATCCGACCCGGTGGCGTGGCCGCCGACCTGCCGCCGGGTTGGAAGGACGACATTGCCGCCATCATCGAAGAGTTCCCCCGGCGGCTGGATCAGTACGACGATCTCCTCGAGAACAATCCCATCTGGGTGGCCCGCACCAAGGGCGTCGGTGTCCTATCGGCAGAAGAGGCCACCGCTTACGGGATCACCGGTCCGACCTTGCGCTCCACCGGCGTCGAATGGGACATTCGCAAGGCCTTCCCGTACAGCGGAATCGAGCAGTATGAGTTCGAGGTGCCGCTCGGGGAGCACGGCGATGTCTACGACCGTTACAGGATCAGGGTCGAGGAGATCAAGCAGTCGCTGTCAATCGTCGAGCAGGTCATGGACACCATCCCGAAAGGCGACTACCGGGTCGACGACCGGAAAGTGACCCCGCCACCTCGTGCCCGGATCGACGAGTCGATGGAGGCTCTGATCCATCATTTCAAGCTCTTCACCGAGGGTTACAAGGTTCCGGCGGGCGAGACCTATGTCGCCGTCGAGTCACCGCGCGGCGAGCTGGGCTGTTACCTGGTCTCCGACGGCGGTGCCCGCCCTTACCGGATGCACACTCGCGCCCCTTCGTTCGCCAACCTTCAAGCCCTTCCCATTGCCATGGCGGACTCCCTGATGGCCGACACCGTGGCCACGATCGCCTCCCTCGACCCGGTGATGGGCGACGTCGACCGATAGGCCGCGAACTGCTTACCTGAGGTACGTGGGCCCATATAAGGGCCTACGGCGACAAAGAAGGCGGGTCATGGCCATCCCTGATGATGAAGTCGGAACGCCCTCACCTCTTCGGTGGTCGAAGGGCCCCAGGTCATGGTGGGGACCGGGTGTTCGATGCGCGCCGCCTCCAGCTCTGCGGCGCTGAAACCAACGGGCGACGTGATCGGCTCGATCCCATAGAGTGCCGCCGCGTTCCAGCCCAGGATCTTCGCCTTGATCCCGCTCGTCAGCTCCGGGTAGCCGTAACGCTCGCGCAGGTCGGCCGGGATCTGGAAGGCGCGCATGGCGTCGATCTGGCCTTGGGGCGACCCGTAGAAGATGGAGTCCGTACCCCACAGCACGTTGTCCTCACCGAAGGCGACGAGGAGCTTTCCGAGGACATGGGCGGCCTCGTCGGGGCGGCGGAGCAAGTGCCACCAGGTGGACCCGATCTCGGCGTAGACATTCTCACCAGGGCCAATTCCGGCACGGCGGACGGAGTCGATGAGGCGGTTCACGCCGAGATGCGCCGTCTCATCGCTGAAGGGCCCTTCCCTTTGCGACACCTCGAACCCGGAGTGGTAGACGACGAACTTCACCTCGGGATGTGCCTTTGCCGCCGGCCCGATGTCCTCAGGCGACCCATATCGAGCCTGATCGGACAGACCTTTGTGTACGAAAAGGACCGGTGCCCCGGAGATAGCCACCTCCTGGATGAATCGGTTGCCCACCTGAGGCAGGTCGGGGTCGTGATCGTCCATCCACCAATGAATCCCGTACGGGAAGTGGGTGAACGTCTTCCATCCGCTGATCGTGTTCTCCGACACCGCACGGTTCATCTCGTCGATCACCGACTCGATCGGGGCCACCTGGGGGAGCGCCAGGGCATTCACCAGCACCCGCTCATCGCCGGACAGCGCCTTGACCATCTGCACCGTGTCCTCCATGACCTCCGGCGATAGTGGGCTGCCTTCGGGCAGGATTGGGAGACCGGAGAGGGCGACCATCGTGGTGTCAGACCGGATGAAGATCTCCTCGAGGAAGTGATTCGTCGCGAAGCACGCCCTTGGGTCGTCTTCCTCCTCGCATCGGGCCTGGGGGAAATTGTTGCCCCAGAACCAGTCACCCCTGGTCGAGGGATCGAGGTCGTATTCGAGGAGGTGCCCCTGCACGTCGAACACGAATTGAGACGGGCCCAGGACCGACCGTGCGGCATCTGCGTCATGACGAGAGGTCGGGTCGAAGGGGTACCAGAGACCGGGTTGGAGACCGAGAGCACGGGCCGCCGTGCTGTCGATGGCGGCGAGGGACACGGCGACCGCGCAGGCGGATCGGAGAAACTCCCGTCGGCTCAAACCAGTGCGTCGGATGGCCTCATCGACATCCTCTCGAGTCCTTTTCTCCATCTCACGGCGGATCGGGGTGATCCTCTCCGGCTCGTACTCGCCGTTGGAGCATTGCCCGAATGCGATGGGCAGACCCGGGTCTTCGTCACGCCATGAGGGGCACATGACCCGATTCTGCCCTGATTCGGGCTTTCTAGGTCCCCGTAGGCCCGCATGTGGGCCTACGTACCTCAGGTACGCGGTTTCGCCCGAACTAGCGGCGATACCTAATCTCCGGCGTCGATGAGCCACTGGTCGGAGGCCACCCAGGAGCGGGCCCGGGAGATCATCTCCAGGTATCCCCAGAAGCGGTCGGCGGTGATGCCATTGCTCTATCTGGCGATGGCCGAAGAGGGGTATCTGACCAACGAGGGCATGAAGGAAGTGGCCGATTGGGTGGGTATCACCCCGGCCCAGGTGCAGGCCGTCGCCTCCTTCTACACGATGTACAAACGCAAGCGCACCGGTAAGTACCTCATTTCCTGCTGTACCTCGATCTCATGCATGCTCCTCGGTGGTGACGACGTCCTGCACGCGGTCGAGGACGAGTCCGGAGTTCCCCACGGAGAGACCGGAGCCGACGGGCTCCTCTCGGTCGAGCACGTCGAGTGCATCGGGGCCTGCGGGGGCGCACCTGCGGTGCAGGTCAACTACGAGTTGATCGAAGGGGTAACCCCGGACAAGGCCCGGGACCTGGTGAGATGGTTGGGAAGCGCCCAGCCAGAGGTGGTCAACACGGACGAGATGCAAGAGCTTTTCGGAGGGGTCCGCAGCTTCGATTGGGCCATTAGGGATGAGAGTGGAGCAGTGGGGCCCTACCCGGCCTTCCAGCCCTTGGGAACGGTCGGCAGCGAGGGCAACGCTTGACGACACCCCTCGTTGTCACCAAGCGGATGACCGAGTTCCCTGCGGACTCGCACACCATCGACCGTTACGAGGAGACCGGCGGCTACGAGCAGGCCCGTCGCGCCACTGGCATGACCCGTGACGAGCTGGTCGAGGAGATCAAGACGTCCGGATTGCTCGGCCGAGGAGGCGCCGCATTCTCCGCCGGCCTCAAGTGGAGCTTTCTCGCCCCGTCCCGCCCGTCATATCTCGTCATAAACGCCGACGAATCCGAGCCCGGCACTTTCAAAGACCGCCAGCTTCTCGAGCGGGACCCTCATCAGATGCTGGAGGGCATCATCATCACTGCCATCGCCAACGAGGTGCATGACGCCTTCATCTACATCAGAGGCGAATACCCCAAACCGGCGCGGCGTGTGCAGGCTGCGGTCGGCGAGGCGTACGCCAGGGGGCATCTGGGCAAGGGCATCCTCGGCTCCGACTACGACCTGGAGGTGACCGTCCATTTGGGGGCAGGCGCTTACATCTGTGGAGAGGAGACCGCCCTCATCAACAGTCTCGAAGGCCTCCGCGGCGAGCCCCGCCTCAAGCCGCCGTACTTCCCCGCAGCCAAGGGCCTCTACATGCAGCCGACAATCGTCAACAATGTGGAGACGGTCTCCAATCTGCCCCACATCCTGGCGATGGGGGCGGAGGAGTTCATCGAGCTCGGCCATCCTCTCGATACCGGGACGTTCATGCTCTCGGTCTCGGGTCATGTCAAGAAGCCGGGCAATTACGAGCTGCCCCATGGGATCACCTGGCGCGACCTCATCTATGACGTCGCCGGCGGCATCCCCAACGACCGGGAGCTAAAGGCGATCATCCCCGGCGGCGCCTCCTCACCGTGGTTCGTCCCCGAGATCCATCTCGATCACCAGATAACCAAGGACGTGTGTGCCGAGGCAGGGTCGATGCTCGGGTCGGGTGCTGTGATCGTCATGGACGACACGACTTGCATGGTCCGGGCCGCCGAGCGAATCGTACGTTTCTTCGCCCACGAGTCCTGCGGGCAGTGCACTCCCTGCCGTGAAGGCACCACCTGGATGGAGATGATCCTGCGTCGCATCGAAGAGGGCCAGGGCCGGGCGATCGACCTCGACCTCTTGCTCGATGTCTCCGACAACATCAGTGTCGGTCTGGGCTGGCCACCGAAGATGACCACGATCTGCCCGCTCGGCCCCTCGGCCGTGTCACCCGTCCTCGCCCTCCGCGACTACTTCCGGGAAGAGGTCAACGCCCATGTCGAGCTCGGAGGTTGTCCGCTGAGACCGGTAGAGGTTCACGCATGACCGAGCAGCCGGCTCCCGATGTCGTGTCCATCACCATCGACGGCGTCGGTCATCGAGTCCCCGCCGGCTCGTTGTTGATCAAGGCTGCACAGGACAACGGGACCTACATCCCGCGTTTCTGCTGGCACGAGCGGATGAACCCGGTCGGGATGTGCCGGATGTGCCTGGTCGAGGTGCAGGGGCCGCGCGGGCCGATGTTGGTGACGGCGTGCACCAACAACGTTGCCGACGGGATGGTTGTCGACACCAGGAACGACACAGTGAAGAAGGCGCAGGAGGGGGTCCTCGAGTTCCTTTTGGCCAATCACCCCCTCGATTGCCCGGTGTGCGACAAGGGTGGGGAATGCCCGCTCCAGGACCAGGCTTTCTCGCATGGCCCGGGCGAGAGCCGCTTCGTGGAGATCAAGCGCAACTACGAAAAGCCGATCGCGATCTCCGATCTTGTCCTCCTCGACCGCGAGCGGTGCATCCTCTGCGCCCGATGCACCCGATTCGCCGACGAGATCAGCGGCGATCCGCTCATCGAGTTCAAGTCGAGGGCCAACGTCACCGAGGTCAACACCTTCCCAGACCTCCCGTTCTCCTCCTATTTCTCCGGGAACACCATCCAGCTCTGCCCGGTGGGCGCTCTCACTGCCGCCCAGTACCGGTTCCGTGCTCGGCCGTGGGACCTCCAGATGGTGGAGAGCTCCGGTCTCCACGACACGGCCCACCCCCGGCTCTCGGTCCAGGTCAGCCAGAACGAGATCCTTCGGCTGGTCGGGGTGGACAATGATGCGACCAATCACGGCTGGCTGTCCGACAAGGAGCGGTTCGGCTTCCAGTACCTCGGCTCGGAGGGGCGTCTCACCACGCCGTTGGTGCGGCGTGACGGAGAACTGGTCGCAACGACATGGGCGGATGCTCTCGATCGCGTCGCCGAGAGGATCGTTCTCATCCGGGACGAGGACGGTGGCGGCGCCTTTGCCGTGATCGGTGGCGCTCACGGGACCAACGAAGACGCCTACGCCCTCTCCAAGTTCGCCAGAGTGGTGCTGGGCACCAACAACGTCGATGCCCGGGTCGACGATGCGCTGGCTTCGCATTTCCTCGCAGCCACGGCCGATCGGGCGCTCATCTCCGATATCGACAGCGCCGACACCATCGTGATCTGGGGACCGGATCTAAAAGAGGAGCATCCCACCCTCTATCTGCGAGTCCGTCGGGCGGCTCAGGAGCTCGGCGTCCGCCTCGTCGTCGTGCATCCCCGAGCTACCGGGCTCGACGACCGGGCGGCGATCAAGCTCGGCTACCGGCCTGGTGGCGGCTTCGAGCTGCTCGACGAGATCGCCGACGGCAAACACCCCGAGGTCCGCCGGGCCCTGAGCGCCGAACGGGTGGTGGCCCTCGTCGGCCAGGCCTCGTTTGCGGACGGCCCCAAACTGGCCGAGTCGGTGGCGGCCTACGTGCGCAACAAAGCCGGCTCCGCCCGCATCCTCCCTCTCGCCCGGCGGGGCAATATCTTCGGCGCCCTCGACATGGGCCTCGCCCCCGATCTTCTTCCTGGCCGGGTCGCCGACGAGGATGCCGGACGGGAGGCCCTGGCCACGTCCTGGGGCGATATGCCTGCGGTGAGGGGAAAGGACACGAGATCGATGCTCGAAGGCCTCGACTCGGGAGAGATTCGCTTCCTCCTCCTCGTGGGTGCCGATCCGGCTCGTGATGTGCCGGATCCGAGGCAAGCGACCCTGGCGCTGGAATCGGCCGAGTACGTGGTCTCCATCGATCTGTTCCTGAACGACTCCAATCGGGACGCCGACGTGATCTTCCCGGCGGCCGGCTTCGCCGAGAAGGAGGGCACAGTCACCAATCTCGAGGGCCGCGTGCAGAAGGTGAACTCCATCGCGCCGGTGCCAGGTCAGGCCCGGCCCGACTGGGAGATCCTCGACGACCTGGCCGAGCGAGCCGGGCGGCCGATCGGTCTCTCCAACGGCGAATCGATTGCCAAAGAGATCTCCGAGGTCGCCCCCGCCTATGCCGGCATCAGCTGGGACCTCCTCGAGTGGGAGGCGAGGGACGGGGCAGTGGTCCCGCTGTCGGATGCCCAGCCGCTCAGCCACATCCCGGTTGCCCTCAAAGGGGACAAGGCACCATCGGCACCGCTGATCCTCCACGTGGCGAGAACGCTCTATGACGATGGGGTGATGATGAGGCACAGCCAGTCGCTGCACCCACTGGCACCCGGAGCGGTGGCCCATCTCAACCCTGAGGATGCAAAGAGAGCTGGGGCCCAGGAGGGTCATCTGGTCAAGGTGGTCACCAAACACGGGGAGGGCGAGTTCTCCGCCGTCGTCGACGAAGGGACGCCACCCGGTGTGGTCTACGTCCCCTTCAACCAGCCGGGGGCGGGTTCCCTCGGCACCGAGGCCGTGGTCCGGGTGACGGCGGTCGGCAAATGACCTGGCCCGAATTCTGGATCGTCGTCCTGCGGGTGATCCTCACCTTCGGGCTGTTGTTGGTTGCGACATTGATCAATGTGTGGGCAGAGAGAAAGATCCTCGCCGACATGCAGAACCGGATCGGCCCCAAGCGGGCCGGCCCCTGGGGCATCCTGCAGACGGTCGCAGACGGCCTGAAGCTGTTCTTCAAAGAGGCGATCACTCCACGCAAGGTGGAGCTGGGGATGTACCTGTTGGCGCCGTTCCTGGCCGTGGTACCCGCCTTTCTCATCTTCATGATGGTCCCGTGGGGCAAGCCGTTCACCATCGCGGGCAACGAAGTGACCCTGCAGGGCGCAGATCTGAACATCGGGCTGCTCTTCATCCTCGCCATGTCTTCGCTGGCGGTGTATTCAGTCGTGCTGGCGGGATGGGCGTCGGGGTCCAAGTACCCGTTGCTCGGCGGGGTCCGCGCCACGGCCCAGGCCATCTCCTACGAGGCGGCCATGGGGCTGGCCATGGTGGCTGTGGTCATGTTCACCGCCACCCAGGGAGACGGTGGCACTTTGTCGTTGGCGGAGATCGTCGAACGCCAGGCCGGGACCTGGGGCGACATCATCCCGGCCCTCGAGCCGGTGTTGCAGTTCATCCCTCGCTGGAACGTGTTCCCCCAGATCGTTGCTTTCATCATCTTCTTCATCGCGATCGTCGCCGAGACCAATCGCGCCTCATTCTCCCTCGTCGAGTCAGAGCAGGAGATCGTCGGCTTCCACACCGAGTATTCGGGGATGAGGTTCGCCATGTTCTTCCTCGCCGAATACGTGAACATCTTCTCGATGTGCGCCATCGCCGCCTCCTTGTTCCTGGGCGGCTGGAACGGGCCTACGTTCGAGGGCTCGGTCCCCGCGATCGTCTCCGGGATCCTGCCCACCGTGTGGTTCCTGGCCAAGACCTACTTCCTGATCTTCCTGTTCTTCTGGATCAGGGCCACCCTGCCCCGGCTCCGCTATGACCAGCTCATGCAGCTGGGATGGAAGCGACTGATCCCCGGTGCCCTCGCCTGGCTGGTCCTCTCCGCCTTTGTCATATCGTTCCGCCAGTTCGGCGCTCCCTGGAGTCAGTGATGGGTCTCATCAAAGAGCTGATCAAGGGTCTCCGTGTCACCGGCGGGACGATGGTTCGAACCATCGCTGGTGACGAGCTGGTCACCACCGAGTACCCCCATGAGATGAGGGTCAAGCCGCAACGTTTCCACGGGCGCCACGTGCTCAACCGCTATCCCGATGGGATGGAGAAATGCATCGGGTGCCAGCTATGTGCCGGAGCCTGCCCGGCCCAGTGCATCTATGTGCGGGGGATGGACAACGATCCCGAGAGCCCGACCTCTCCCGGAGAGCGGTTTGGCTATGTGTACGAGATCAACATGCTCCGTTGCATCTTTTGTGGTCTATGCGTCGAGGCCTGCCCCACGGAGGCAATCACGATGACGAGCCTCTTCGAGATCTCCACAACCACGCGTGAGGACGCCATCTACACCAAAGAGACCCTCCTCATGGACCGGAGGGGGAACGTCCCCCACATGTTCCCCGACGATGAATTGGCCGATCTCGACGAGCTGGACACCGCCGATGGCTGGTTGCGGGCGACGGCGCCGGGCGGTGTGGCCGCATACGAAGGGGTGAAGATGTGGCAGGGCACGCCTGGGCCCGCCGATTGGTCACCAGAACCTTCACAGGAGGAGCGGGACCGCAGGACAGGCGATGGGGAAGAGGATGGTTGAAACAGTCATCTTCGTGGTCGCGGCCGTCGCCGCCCTTGCCGGAGCGGTCACCGTTGTGCTGGCTCGCAACCCGATCTATTCGGCGGTAGGGCTGCTGGGCACGTTGTTCTCGGTCGCCACTCTCTCCGTGGTACAACTCGCGCCTCTGGTGGCCGCGGTCCAGGTGATCGTCTACGCCGGTGCGGTCATGACCCTGTTCTTGTTCGTGATCATGCTCATCGGGGTGGACAAGGAGGAGACGCGGGTCGAGCCACTTCCCCGGCAACGGATGTGGGTCGGAATCCTCGCCGGTGCCGTGATCTTGTTCGCCGCGGGCGCCGCCCTGTCCGGGGAATTCGTCTGGGTTCCGGCCGCGGCCACTGCGATCGATCAGGACGCCACGAACGGGACGATCCAGGCGGTTGCCGAACCTCTGTTCACCGACTGGGTGCTTGCCTTCGAAGCCACCGCGCTCCTGTTGACCATCGCCGCTGCCGGTGCGGTGGTCCTGGCCCAGTTCAAGAGAAAGCGGGCGTGATGGTCCCCGTTGGGTGGTACATGGCACTTGCCGCGGCGCTGTTCCTGATCGGGGCGCTGGGCATGCTCTTGCGCCGCAATGCACTGGTCATGTTCATGTGCATCGAGCTGATGCTGAACGCGGTCAACCTGACGCTGATCTCGGCGGGTCGGGCCATGAACGACCTCAACGGCCAGGTTGCCGTGTTCTTCATCCTCGTGGTCGCGGCGGCGGAGGTTGTTGTGGGACTGGCGATCATCGTCGCCATCTTCCGAAGACGGGCTACCGCCTCCGTGGACGAGCTCTCGGAGCTACGCGGGTGAGCTGGTGACCGACTTCATCTGGCTGGTCATTGCCCTACCTCTGGCCGGGGCGGTGTTCCTCCACTTCTTCGGGAGATACGTCAAGGAACCGCTGAGCGGCTGGCTGGCCTCAGCCGCGATCGGCGGGGCGTTCGTGGTGTCCGCCGTCGCCGCGGTGCCTTTCATTCAGGGCGGAGCCGAGCCGGTGACCATCTCTCTGTGGGAGTGGATGCCGGCGATCGGGGCCAGCTTCGAGCTGCTCTGGGATCCGCTCGCCGCATTGATGGCTCTGGTCGTCACCGGTGTCGGAACGCTGATCCATGTCTTCGCCATCGGCTACATGCATGGTGACGAGCGCTTTCACCGGTTCTTCACCAATCTCAACCTCTTCGCCGCCTCGATGCTCACACTGGTGCTCGCCGGCAACTACGCCATGTTGTTCCTGGGGTGGGAGTTGGTCGGACTGTGCTCCTACTTGCTGATCGGGTTCTGGTACACCCGGACGACGGCGGCGGCCGCCGCCAAGAAGGCGTTCATCGTGAACCGCATCGGTGACTTCGGGTTCATGATCGGCCTGATGCTGGTCTTCACCGTCTTCGGCACCCTTTCGTTTGCCGGTGTCTTCGAGCGGGCGGCGGAAGAGCTCACAGGGGGGATGGCCACGGCGATCGGGTTGCTTCTGCTCGTTGGTGCGGCAGGCAAGTCGGCGCAGATCCCGCTCTATGTATGGCTGCCCGATGCGATGGAGGGCCCGACCCCGGTCTCCGCCCTGATCCATGCCGCGACGATGGTGACGGCGGGGGTGTACGTCATCGCCCGCTCCGCCCCGATCTACGAGTTCACACCGGTTGCTTCGATTGTGGTCGCATCCGTTGGGGCGCTGACCGCGATCTGGGCCGCCTCGATTGCGCTGGCCCAACGCGACATCAAAAAGGTCCTCGCCTATTCGACGATCTCCCAACTCGGCTTCATGTTCCTCGCTGTGGGGGCGAGGGCATACGTCGCCGGGGTCTTCCACCTGATGACCCACGCGTTCTTCAAGGCATTGCTCTTCCTAGGCGCCGGCTCGGTGATCCATTCCATGAGCGACGAACAGGACATGCATCGGATGGGTGGCCTGATGCGGAAGATGCCACTGACCGCCGCCACCATGGCGGTCGGCGCCCTGGCCCTGGCCGGGATACCGCCATTGGCTGGTTTCTGGTCCAAGGACGAGATATTGGCTGCAGATTTCGCCAGGGGCGGGTGGTACTACTTCCTGTGGATCATTGGGCTGGTCACGGCCCTGCTCACGGCGTTCTACATCGCCAGGCTCTGGGTCCTGGTGTTCTACGGGGAGCCGCGGTGGCAGGAGGATGCACACCCGCACGAGTCGCCGCGGGTGATGACACTGCCTCTCGTCGCACTCGCTTTCCTCTCCGTGGTCGGGGGCCTGGTCAACACACCGTTCCGGCTCGGTCTCGAGCATTTCCTGGAGCCCAGCTTCGAAGGAGTCCATATCCAGGAGGCACCGACCGACTGGCTGACGCTGGGGATACTGGCTGCTCTGTCGATCCTCGCCGCTGTCGTCGGCGTCGGGGCAGGGGTTCTCGCCTACAAGCGCCCTCCCGAGAGGTGGCGTCGGTTCGAGGAGTCGTTCGAGCCACTGTGGGGGACCTGGGAGCTGGCCTACGGAGTCGACGATCTCTACGGGAGGACTCTGGTCCTCCCGGGTCGGAGACTGGCCGAGGCCGCCGCCTTCTCGGTCGATGCGAAGGTGGTCGATGGCGCGGTCAACGGTGTGGGTCGGTTGGTACGCGGCGCCGGCGACTGGGCCCGGCCGCTCCAGACCGGGTTCGTCCGCAACTACGGCGTGTTGTTCCTGGCTGGTGCGCTGGTAGTCGTGGTTTGGCTGGTAGCGAGCGGATGAGATGCTGACGGCCCTGATCCTGCTGCCGGTGGCGGCCGCCATCGTTGTGGCGCTGATCCCCGGGCGCCGGAGAGAGATTCACCTTCCTCTCGGCATCGCCCTCTCGGTGATGCCGTTGGCCCTGGCCGGATACCTGTTCTGGGTGTTCGAGCCGGCAGCCGGGTTTCAGTACGTCGTCGACGTGCCCTGGTACGAGCCGTGGGGAATCGCCTGGAATCTCGGCGTCGACGGGATCTCGCTCCCGATGGTGGTCCTCACCACCCTTCTCGTACCGATCGCCCTGGCTGCGTCGACGACGATCACGAACCGGACGAAGGAATTCGTGATGTACACGTTGCTTCTCGAGGCCGGGATGATCGGAGCCTTCCTGGCCCTCGACCTCTTCCTCTTCTTCGTCTTCTTCGAGGCCATGTTGATCCCGATGTACTTCATCATCGGCATCTGGGGCACCGAGCGCCGGATCTACGCCGCGGTCAAGTTCTTCATCTACACGGCGTTCGGTTCGGCGTTGATGCTGGCGGCGATCATCGGTCTCGCCCTCACCTACGCCTCCCAGGAAGGGTCTGCATCGTTCGCCCTCTCCGATCTGGCCGGGCTCGAGCTCTCAGTCGGGACCGAGCGGATCTTCTTCGCCGCCTTCGCCATCGCGTTCGCCATCAAGGTCCCTCTTTTCCCGTTCCACACCTGGCTCCCCGATGCCCATGTCGAGGCGCCCACTGCAGGCTCGGTGCTGCTCGCTGCCGTCCTCTTGAAACTGGGGACCTACGGTCTTCTCCGGTTCAATCTCTCACTGTTCCCCGACGCCTCGGTCGATGCCATCCCGATCATGGCGATCCTGGCCGTTGTGGGGATCATCTACGGAGCGGTTGTCGCCATCGTCCAACCCGATCTGAAGAAACTCGTCGCCTATTCCTCGGTGAGCCACCTTGGTTTCATCGTGCTCGGAACCTTCGCCCTGACCTCGGGCGGGCTGCAGGGGGCTGTGATCCAGAACGTGAACCACGGCCTGACCACAGGCGCGCTATTCCTACTGGTCGGGATGATCTACGACCGCAGGCACACCAAGAAGATCGCCGATTTCGGTGGCTTGCAGAAGACAGTTCCTCTTCTCGCCGGGTTCTTCTTGTTCATGACCTTCGCCTCGATCGGACTACCGGGTCTCAACGGCTTCGTCGGCGAGTTCCTGGTGCTCATCGGCAGCTATCCGGCCCTCCCCAGCTTCACCGTGATCGCTGCATTGGGCGTGGTGCTCGCCGCCATCTACCTGCTGTGGGCCTATGAGCGAGTCTTCACGGGCGTTCCCGACAAAGAGGAGAACTCGGTGCTGTCCGACCTGTCAGGACGTGAGATCGCCCTGCTCGTGCCGATCACAGTCCTGATCATCGTCATCGGGCTCTATCCCAAGCTTCTCCTGGACAAGATCACCCCCTCCACCGAGGCGGTCCTCGACCGCATCGTCGAGCAGACCGACTACACGATGCCGGAGCCGGGCCGGATCGGTGACGTGTTCGTAGCAGGTGGTGAGTGATGATCACCCCGCCGGAGATCTCATGGATCGCCATCGCGCCCGATCTGGCACTGGCCATTGGGGCAGCTGTGGTGCTGCTCGTCGATGTCCAGTGGAAGCCGGCGCCTCGTGTGCTCGGATGGGTGGTCGGGGCCGTCCTGGCCGCTGCCGCCGGGTTGACCATCCTGCAATGGGCACAGGGTGCCGATGCTATGGCCGCGGGAGACACCGAGAGCCTGGTGGCGTTCTCCGGTTTGATCACCATGGACGGATTCGCCATTTTCTCCCGGTTCGTCCTGATCGCAGCCACCGGCCTGGGCCTGGCTGCCGGGTGGCGTTTTGTCGTGAGCCTGGGTCGCCGGGGCGCCGAGGCCATCGCCCTCGTCCTCTTGGCCACTACCGGCTTCTCGCTGATGGTCGCCGCCAACAACCTGGTCATGCTTTTCCTCGGGCTCGAGGTTGGCTCCATCGCCTTGTATGTCCTGGCCGGGCTAGCCCGGGAGCGACGCGAGTCGGAAGAAGCCGCAATCAAGTATTTCCTGCTCGGCTCGTTCGCGTCGGCGGTGTTCATCTATGGCGTCGCCCTCATCTACGCCGGGACGGGCCAGTTCGAGATCCTCGGCATCCGCCAACTCCTGAATGACTTCGTCATCTCCAGCCCGGCGGTGATCTACATCGGGATTGGCCTCGTGGTGGCGGGTCTAGGGTTCAAGGTGTCCGCCGCCCCGTTCCATACCTGGGCGCCGGATGTGTACCAGGGAGCGCCGGCCGGTCTGGTGGGCTACATGGCAGCGGTGGCCAAGGTCGCCGGATTCGCAGCCATCGCCCGCATCCTGCTGACTGCATTCTCCGATCTCTCCGACACCTGGCTCCCGGTCGTGGCCGGTATTTCGGTGCTGTCCATGGTTCTCGGGTCGGTGCTCGCCCTCGTCCAGGGCGATGTGCGCCGTCTCCTGGCCTACTCGGGCGTGGCTCACGCCGGGTTCATCATGACGGGCGTGGTTGGCGGCGCCACCGATGGTGTCCTGTTCTACCTGGCTATATACGCCATCCAGCTCGTCGGTGCCTTCGCTGTAGTCGCTGTGGTGAGCGGCCCCGACGGAGCCGGCTCCAGCCTGGACGAGTACCGCGGTCTTGGTCGGCGAAGTCCGCTGCTGGCCGGCGCCTTCACCATCCTCCTGCTCGGGATGGGCGGTCTGCCCATCACATCCGGTTTCGTGGCCAAGTTCGGTGTCTTCACCGACGCCTGGGCCGAGGGCTACCAGTGGCTGGTGATCGTGGCCGTGATCGCCTCGGTGGTGGCGTTCGCGTTCTACATCCGCGTCATCGTCGTCATGTATATGGACGACGCCGCCGAAGAGTCGCCGTTGCGTGTCGGTCCCGAGCGTTGGGTGTTGGCGTTGGCTGTCGGAGCGACGATTCTCTGGGGCATCTTCCCGTCGTCGCTTCTCGATCTCGCAGCTGATGCATTACCTATCTAGGTCGGCGCTCTGCGCCGGAATTGCGGGCATCTTCATCCTCATCGGCACCAGCCCAGCTCACGCCGCGGAGACAGCCGCATCCGAGATCGTCATCATCCCGGACGGGGACACCGTCACCGGAGATCTCTACGCCGTCGGGTCCCGGGTGGTGGTGGAGGGGACGATCGAAGGGGATCTGATCGCATTCGCCGCCGAGGAGGTAGTCATCTCGGGCCAGGTCACGGGGAATGTGCAGGCAGTGGCACCGACGGTGACGGTCGGGGGGGAGGTGGCCGGGTCGGTTCGTTTCACCGCCAACAGACTCACCATCGCCGGCTCGGTAGGCGGCGATCTGGTCGGCGCTGCCGTCCGGGCCGAGCTGAGCCCCGAATCAACCATCGATGGCGACGTCGTGGTGTGGGCGTTCAGGGTGGTGGCAGCCGGAACGATCGGGACCGATCTCGAAGGCACCCAACGGACTCTCGAGCTGGCAGGGAGCGTTGGCGGAGACGTGGATGTGAGCGTCAATCGCCTCATCGTCACCGGCCCTCTCGAGGTGGCAGGCGATTTGGGCTATCGCTCTCCATCCGAGGCGGAAGGGATGGACCAGGCCACGGTGGGAGGTGTTGTCGCCCACAAGACGCCACTGCCGCCCAACATTCGCGTGCGTGCTCTTGGTTGGCTAGCCCGATTCCTGGTGGTTCTCGGCCTGACGTGCGCCGCCCTCTTGGTCGCCTGGGGTTGGCCGGCTCGGACCGAATCCGCCGGCGCGAGGGCGCGAAGCAATCCGTGGCGAGCCTTGGGGCGGGGCGCTCTCGTCATTCTCTCCCCGTTCATCGTGGCCGGGATCGCAGCTCTGATCGCGGGCCTCGTCCCTGCCTCGGCCAGCTTGCCCTTGCTCGCTGTCTTCGTGCCTCTGATCCTTGCTCTCGCCGGTCTCGTGTTGGTGCTCTCATTGGTGGCCGGCGTGCCTGCCATCCTCGCCCTCGGCAGAGCGTTGCCCGGTGAGCGGGGTCTGCACGGGTCGGTGGTCCTGGGATCAGTCGTGGCCGGGATCCTGTGGCTGATCCCCTACGTCGGCTGGCTCGTGCCTTTGCTCGTCTTGCCGATCGGGCTGGGCTCGTGGATGTTGAGCTTTCAGGGAAGGGGCGACACAGCCGACGACCCATCAAACTCCTTGACGACGGGCCTGCCATCCGAATCCGGCACGACAGTGAACGACCCGGCCACCTGAAGTTCGGTCGACGAGGTCCCCACCAGCACCTCGATCGCCCCCGGCTCGACCACATAAGTCATGTCACGGTCATAGAACCCGAGTTGTCCGACCGGCACGTGGAACGTCACCTGACGGAAGCCTCCGGCCGGGAGGCCGACCCGGGCAAAGCCCTTGAGCTCGAGGACAGGCCGGGTCACACTCGCCACAGGGTCCCTCACGTACAGCTGGACCACCTCGTCACCTTCCCTTTTCCCGGTGTTGGAGACGACGGCCGTGACTGTCACCTCTTGGTTCTTGCTGGCCTCGTCCGGTGTCACCGAGAGATTCGAGATCCGGAACGTCGTGTAGCTGAGACCATGGCCGAATGGATAGAGCGGGCCGGCCGCTCCGTCCACGTAGTCCCCGTTCCAGTGCGATCTGCCGCCCGACACCTTGTGCCCGTAATACACCGGTATTTGCCCCGATGATCGCGGATGGGAGATGGGCAGCTTCCCGCCCGGGCTCACCACTCCGGTTAGAACATCGACGAGGGCCTCTGCTCCCTCTTCTCCGGGCAGCCAGGCATGGACCACCGCGGCGCTGTTCTCGTGCGCCCAGACGCTGCCGCCAGGACGTCCGCTGACAAGGACCATGATCATGGGCGTGCCGGTCTCGGCCACCGCCCGAACCAGGTCTTCCTGGACCCCGGGGAGGTCGAGGGAGAGACGATCCCGACCTTCGCCGGACGTGCAGTCGGTGGTCAGGCCCGCCTTGTCCCCCATCACCATGATCGCGACGGCGGAACGACCGGCGAGGGCGACGGCCTCGGCGAAATCCTGGCGCGAGGGGGTGTTGACGTCACATCCTCTGGCATATGCCACGTTTTCCCCGAACCGCTCCCGCATTGCGTCCAGGACCGAACGGGTTTGTTTCATCGAGCCTTCAGCTGATACCTCCCCGGTGAAGGGCACACCGAACACGTTGTCGCCATGCTGCATCTCGGCCAGGGCTTCGATGTGGGCCGGGTAGGTGTAGTCGCCGAACAGGTTTCTCGCGTCGTCGGCATTTGGACCGATCACGGCAATCGGGCCGGTGTCGGGGGCGATGGGCAGGGCGCCGCGGTTGGCGAGCAGGACGATGCTCTTCTCCGCGATCCGACGGGCCAAATCGCGCTCGGGCCCAGGGTTGGTCTGGGTCGCCTCGGAGTCGACAAACGAGGATTCGAAGAGACCGAGCTCGAACTTGGACCGGAGCACCCGCCTCACCGAGGTGTCGACGATTTCGAGGTCGATGTCCCCGCTGTGGATGCCTTCGATGAGCGGCTCGCCATAACAGTCGGTGCCCGGGAGCTCGACGTCGACCCCGGCGTCGAGAGCAATCCTGGCGGCTCCTGTCCCGTCCTCGGCTAGATGGTGGTAGCTGGCGAGCTGGCGAACGGCGAAGTAGTCCGATACCACTGTCCCCTCGAACCCCCACTCGCCTCGAAGGATGTCGGTGAGGAGCTGGCGATGAGCGCCGCAGGGGATCCCGTCGAGCTCGTGGTAGGCGTTCATGACCGAACGGGCCCCGGCGCTGACCACCGCCTCGAACGGATGGAGGTACACCTCGCGCAGCTCGCGGTCCGGCAGATGGGGCGGCGCCCAGTTGAGGCCGCCCTCTGAGGCGCTGTACCCGACGAAGTGCTTGGCAGTGGCGACAACCCCCTGGGTCAGGTCGGCACCCTGCAATCCCTCGACGAAGGCAGTTCCCATCCGGGCGACCAGGTACGGGTCCTCCCCATAGGTCTCCTCGGTGCGGCCCCATCGCGGGTCCCTGGCCACATCGAGTACAGGTGACAGCCCGTGATGTGTCCCCATGGCCCTCATCTGACGGCGAATGACGTCTGCCATCTCACGGGCGAGGTCGGGATCCCAGGTGGCGGCCACGCCGATTGCCTGGGGATACACCATGGCGTCCTTGGCCATCAGTCCGGAGCAGATCTCCTCATGGACGATGGCCGGGATGCCGAGACGGGTTTCCTCGAGGAGGTAGCGCTGGATCTCGTTGGCGAGTAGGGCCGCGTTCCGGGGTGTCAGGTGGCTGGCGCCCGAGATCCGGGTGACGTGCCCCAGGCCCTGCCGGAGCAGTGGCCCGGCCTTCTCCTGGGAGAATTGCCCCTTGTCGGTCAGCTGAAAGACCCAGGCGCTCCCCAGTTGGGCGACCTTCTCTTCGAGAGTCATGATCTCCAGCAGGCTCTCGACCCGCTCGCCTACCGAGAGGGCGGGATCGCGGTAGGCAGGTTGTTTTCCGTCGACGGTGACCGCGGTCATCCCTTCACTCCTCCTGCGGTGAGACCGCTGACGATTTGACGCTGTGCGATGAAGTAGAAGACCAGGGCCGGGATCATGGCCAGGGTGGTGTAGGCCAGGATCATCGCGGTATCCGTCACGTACTGGGCCGAGATGTTGTTGATGCCAAGTGGCAGGGTCCACTGCTCCGGTTGGATCAACACCAGCAACGGAAGCAGGAAGGCGTTCCAGCTTCCAACCACCGTGAGCACTGCGATCGTGCTCAGCACCGGGCGGGATAGGGGGAGAATGACCGACCAGTAGAAGCGCAGCGGGCCGCAGCCGTCGATGGCGGCTGCGTCCTCGAGGTCACGAGGGATGCTGCGGAAGAACGGACGAAGGATCACGATCGAGAGCGGGAGCCCGAACGCCGCCTGAGGGAGGGCGATACCTAGAGGGCTGTTGAGCAGGCCCGTCTGGCGCAGGGTGATGAACAGGGGAAGGATGGCCACTGCGACCGGGAACAACAGCCCCAGAGTGAACAGGGCGAAGAAGAATTCCCGGCCCCGGAACCGGTAGCGGGCGATCACGAACGCAGCCAGTGACGCCGCGGGCAGGACCAGGGCAGTGGTGATGAGCGCGATCAGCACGCTGTTCTTCACCCACTGATAGAAGCTCGGGTCGGTGAGAGCGGTCTGGTAGTTCGTGAAGATCCAGGGACTTGGGAGTGCCACCGGGTCGGCGGCGAGTTGGGCGTTGCTCCGAAATCCGCCGATGATCGAGAAACTCAGCGGTACCACGATCACGAGTAGGACCAGGACTGCGATCACGTAGAGAAGCCCGCGGCCGAAGTCGTACTTCCGGGTCGGATTCCTGCGGGGAGCCGTAACCGCCGTCATGTGGTGAGCGCCCCCTCCAGGTCACGCCGCAACACGAATCGTTGATAGAGGATTGCCACGATCAGGGAGAGCCCGAAGACGATCACCGAGATGGCGCTGGCGTAGCCGAATTGAGTTCTGCGGAAGCCCCAGTCGACCAGGTAGGTGGCCATCGTGGCGGTGGCATTCACCGGTCCACCTTTGGTGGTGACCCACACCAGATCGAAGAGTTGCAGGGCGCCGATGATCGACAGGAACATCGAAACCCGGATCGTTGGACCGAGCAGGGGCAGGGTGACGTGACGGAAGCCCTGCCACCACGAGGCGCCGTCGATGGATGCCGCCTCCTCCAGTTCGTTGGGAATGAGTTGGAGGCCGGCGAGGATCAGCACCATGTGGAACCCGAAGTACTTCCAGGAGATGACGAAGAAGAGGCTGTAGAGAGCTATCTGAGGGTCGGCCAGCCACTCGGTGGTGAGATCGGTTGCACCGACCCCTGCCAAGATCTGGTCGAAGAGGCCTTCGGGCCGATAGATCTGGCGCCACACCACCCCGGTCACCACCTCGGAGAGGATGAATGGGGCGAAGTACATGGTCCGGAACACCCCGCGCCCCTTCAGGTTTCGACTGAGTAGCACGGCGAGGGCGACTGCGAAAGGGATCTGGAGGAGGAGGGAGAGGCCGATGATGATCGCGTTGTGGGAGATCGCCTCGATGAACGATGGGTCGGCGAAAGCGTCTTTGAAGTTCTGTAAGCCCACCCAATCGGTGAGCGGCTCCAGACCGTTCCAGTCGTAGCCGCTGTAGCGGATACTCTGAGTGATCGGGTAGAGGACGAATAGGGCGTAGAGCGCCAGGGCAGGCAGCAGGAAGCCTGCAACCACAGGCCACGGCGCTGTGCCCGGCGAGCGACCCTGATGTCGCCCGGGGCGCGCGCCGTCGGTGTGTGCGTTCCTGGTCACGATGCGGTCGGCTGATGGAGGGCCGCCGATGCGGCGGCCCTCCACTGTCTTGCTCACATTACGGCCGATGGTCTAACCAGCTGCGTCCGTGATGGCCTGCGTGACGTCCTCCGGTGTCGCCTCGCCGGCGAACAGGGTCGCCACTGCGTCATTGACCGCGGCGCCCAGCTCAGGCGAGAAGTACTGGTCCAGGTAGAGCTGGACGAAGCCCGCCTGGCCCAGTCCCGCCAATACCTCCTGCTGCAGCGGATCGGTCACCGACACCTCGGCACCCTTGGTCACGGGCAGGGTGGTGCCGGTCTCGCCTGTGCGGATCGCCTGATCGACCCCCGTGATGTACTCCAGGAACTGAACTGCCTCCGGGGGGGCGTCCTTGCCGACTGCGAAGCCGTCACCTCCACCGAACCCGTCGGTGGGTGTTCCGGCCCCGCCTTCGACCGCCGGGAACGGGAACCACCCGAACTCGGCCGGGAGCCGCTCCTCGATCGGGTCCTCAGCGGTGCCGATCCCGGACTGGTTGGCATAGGCGCCCGGTCCCCATTGCCCCATCAGGCTGATCGCCGCCGCTCCGGTGCCGATCGTCCCGGACTCGCCGTCGGGAGCATCCCATGGCGCGGCCAGGAAGCCTGGCTGGAAGGGCTCCAAGTCGATCAGACGCTGCAATTGATTGCCGGCCTCGATGAACTCGGGCGTGTTGAAGTCGAGCGTCTCCGTCACGGT
>Ga0105098_10000059_pt1 | contig 30087 bp, 30 predicted proteins | sample PPLLak21cMay2015_FD_79137 | JGI IMG/M metagenome (GOLD analysis project Ga0105098, IMG submission 79137) | Freshwater sediment microbial communities from Prairie Pothole Lake near Jamestown, North Dakota, USA - PPLs Lake P7 Core (1) Depth... | ecosystem: Environmental > Aquatic > Freshwater >... | reverse complement strand
CCATTATAAGGGTTCAGGGTTGACGTGACTTTAGGATCATACATACTGAAGTGAACGCCGGCGCTGATATAGGGATTGATTTTCCCCTTTTCCTCAAAAAAAGAGCTGTAATCTTCAATTGTAAAGAAGTAAAACTCCATCTGGGTGCCAATATTGTACAAATCAATATTGCCGCGCATCGCGTCTAATTTCGCATAATTTTCACTCTGTTCCTCAAGTCCAACCCATGGCTCGTGCCTGATATTTGTTTTGCTGGTATACATAAATTCAGCCTTGAGCTTAAAATGCTCTGAAAAATAGCTCGTACCTGATCTCCAGTTGTACTCGTTACCGAAAAAATTCAGATAATACACCAATCCAAAACCCATAGTGGCAGCATTCGCACTTGGAAAGTCATCGCTTTCGCCAAAATCTGACTGAAAGGAAGTCACACCGAACATAACCCCTGCTTCGTGGCTAAAATTTGACTGCGCAAATGTTTTGACACCAAGAAAGAAAAGGAATATAAATAATAGATTTGGTATAAGTTTCCTCATAATGTTGATTCAATTTGTGCAAAGATATGCAAATATAAAAAACAATTATTGAATAGCCATTTTTTTTTGTGAATAGTTTAATTCAGAAGGAGTCAGAAATTAATTGGTAATCAGGCCCGGATCCCAAAAATGTTTGCCGAAATCGACAATTTTATCATCCCTTACTTCAATCCCCTCACTTTCCAGCAGCTGGGCCATCAGATTGCTTCCCTGAAAATGGTGTTTGCCGCTTAGAACGCCAATCCGGTTAACCACCCGGTGGGCAGGTATATCGGCAGCTTGATGGGAATTATTCAAAGCCCAGCCAACCATTCTGGCAGATCGCGGTGTGCCCAGGTAATTGGCAATCGCGCCATAGGTAGTAAACCTGCCATATGGGATCTGTCTGGTGATATGGTACACTTTTTCAAAGAATGAGATCTCACTATCCATCTTTACAAAGTATATTTTGTTCTGAACCGAATATAGGTAATGGGCTTGTTCTTACTTAAATACTGTTGCTCGTAAAACGTTTGTACAGCCGTGACCTCGGCGGGAGCACTTGAACTATTGTAAATATTGTGATGCGCATACATGATTTCGTGTTTTCCTTCATGCAAAATGCCGAGCAGGTAGCCATGTAAAAATTCGCTGTCCGTTTTTAAATGAACAAAGCCGTTCTCTGTTAAAATTTTTTGATACAATCGGAGAAAATCGGTATTCACAAGTCTGTGTTTGGTTCTTTTGAATTTGATCTGCGGGTCAGGAAAAGTAATCCAGATTTCTGCAACCTCACCGGGTGCAAAAATTTTTTCGATCAGTTCTATTTGTGCACGTAGAAAAAATACATTTTCCAGGTTTTCTGACAGAGCTGTTTTTGCCCCCCTCCAGAACCTGGCTCCTTTGATATCAATCCCGATAAAATTCCTCTCAGGATGCAATTTGGCCAGTGATACGGTATATTCCCCTTTGCCGCAGCCCAGTTCTAATACTACAGGGTTGTTGTTTTTAAACAGGCTGTGCCAGTTTCCTTTCAGGTTAAATGAAGTCAGGAGTTCTTCACGAGTAGGCTGAAGTACGTTTCCGAAGGTTTTATTCTCCTCAAAACGTTTTAATTTATTCTTGCTGCCCAATAGTTGTGCTTAAGGTTAAAAACTATTCCGTCGAGGTTTTTTTGAATTTTTGTAACTGAGCCAGCCAGTAAACAAATAAGAGACCAATGGCTGAAATCAATATAAAATTAAAGGTATTTGAGATCCACCAGTTATCCAGAGAGCTAAAAAATTTATACGGCACAAAGAGTACATTTGTGAAAAAATCACCCAACCATCTGAAGATATTTAATGCAACCATAATTTTCTGATTTTAAACTGTAAAGCGTTGTGCTTTTATTATAAAGTTTTTTACTTTCGCTAAAATTCCTAGTTCAAATTGGCTAAGTCCTGCCTTACTCAGGAATTTAGTTTCGCAAAAATATGAAATAACATGATTATTGCCAATTTTTTTAATCAATCAAAGCCAATTAATTTTTTGATTCTTACCATTGCGAGCTTGATCATTTTTGTTGAAGCCCTTTATCTGGATGTTTATGCGGATGGCAATAAACCCGTTGTTTACAGAATCATTTTGAACTTTTTTCTGTTTTTGCTGCTGGTTTTCCTGCACAACTTCTTAACCAGAAAAAATGGTTTGACCAAAAATAATACCTATGCCTTATTTTTATTTATTTTGCTCTTTGCCATATTTCCCAAAAGCATTGTTCAATACAATATCTTGCTGAGCAATTTCTTTTTGTTTTTCTCCTACAGGCGGATCTATAGTTTGCGGACCAGTCTGAATACGAAAAACAAAATATACGATGCAGGATTCTGGATAGGTATAGCTACCATCTTCTACAATTACAGTCTGTTCTTTTTAATTCTTGAATTTGCGGCCATAATCCTTTTCGACAAATCCCGGTGGAACCATTTCTTTATTGTATTCATCGGTTTTTTTACTCCGCTCTTTCTTTATTTTACCTTTCTTTTTGCCATAGACAAAACAGACTTGTACTACCAGTTATGGGATTTTCAAAGAAGCTTTGATTTCAGAAATTACAACAATATTAAACTTTTAATTCCAATTTCTGTCTTACTGGTTTTCACCGGCTGGGCAATATATCCTACCCTGCGCAAGGCTTTAAAATCTAAAAAGAAATACAAAGCCCTGTACAATTTATTGTTACTTCATTTAATTCTGGCAATTCTTATCGGATTGGCAGCACCATTAAAGAACGGGTCAGAATATCTTTTCTTTTTCTTCCCTTTCTCGATCATCTTTACAAGTTATATCCAAACCATAGAAGACCGCTGGTTCAAAGAACTGGTCATGGTGCTTTTTTTATGTCTTTCGATTAGTGTGTTTTTTTACTATTAAAGTTTAGGTCCAAAGGAAAGATCTCCGGCATCTCCGAGTCCGGGAACGATGTAGCCGTGATGATTGAGTTCCGGATCCAGAGCGGCAATCCATAAGTGGGTGTTTTCAGGAAAATTTTTACTTACGTAATCAATCCCTTCCGGAGTTGCAATAACCGAAATAATATGGATCCTGTCAGGAGTACCATGGGTTTTTAATACTTCCAGCACACTGACCAGTGATTTCCCCGTTGCCAGCATCGGATCCGCAAGGATCAGAATTTTCCCATTCAGCTCCGGCGCTGCCAGATATTCCACTTTAATAGAAAATTCCTCTTCAGAGGTATGCAGTCTGTACGCAGAAATAAAGGCGTTCTCAATCCAGTCGAAATAGTTCAATATCCCCTGGTGTAAGGGTATTCCTGCCCTTAAAACCGAGCAGAGAACCAACCTGTCCTGAATGAGGTCCATCGGTTTCTTACCCAATGGTGTTTCGATAATTTCTGTGTGGTAGTTTAACTCCCTGCTCATTTCATAGGCCAGTATTTCACCGATCCTTTCGAGATTTCTTCTAAAGCGCAGGCCGTAGTTCTGAATTTGAATATCCCTTAATTCCCTTACGAAATGCTGTATTAGGGAGTTTGACAAGCTTAAATTGTGCGTTTTCAAAATTTTCTTTTTTCCTGTTAAAGATACTACTTCCTGAAATTATATAAAAAAACAAAGCAATGACATTTTTAAATTGTATTATATTTTCGTAATTTCACGGTTTTAACTAATCAATCATAAAACATATAATTATGGGACTTTTTTCATTTAAAAAGGATTCTGGAGAAAAGGTTGTAGATGCCACTGCAGATAATAAGGCGAAAGCAAATTCACTTTACAATTCGGTCAATGCCTATGGTTTCGACGTAAAGGATTTGGATATCGTTGTTGATGGTGACGCGGCTACGGTTTATGGCGTTGCTGCTGATCAGGCAACCCGCGAGAGGGTATTGCTGGCTGTTGGAAACACCCAGGGTATTGCTACCGTCAACGATAAAATGACAACCGCCGTACCGGCTCCGGAAGCCAAAATGCATACGGTAGCTGGCGGAGAATCACTGAGTTTGATCGCTAAAAAATATTATGGTGATGCCATGAAATACAATATCATTTTTGAGGCAAACCAACCTCTTTTAAAAGATGTTAATAAAATTTATCCTGGCCAGGTACTTAGAATTCCTGAACTTTAATACCCTATTCAATGCTCCGGTAATTTAATTATACCGGAGTATTTTTTCTGTCAATTCAACAACATCCTTTACGGCTATCGTTCTCATCGCTTCTTCATAGCCCTCGCATATTTTATTGCCGTATATTGAGCAAGGTATGTTCGGATATTTTTTCAGATCAGGCAATAAAGCATATTCCAATGGCTGGTTGAAGGGATAAAATCCTGCATAGGGATGTGTGGCACCCCATAACGTTATGGTTTTAACGCCATACATGGCTGCCAGATGTGCATTGGCCGAATCCATACTGATCATACAATCCAGGTTTGAAATGAGGGCCAGCTCCTCTGTGAATGTAAATTTTCCAGCACAGGAAATGGTATTGGGGTATTTTTTCTCCAGTAATTCAAGTTTTTCTTTTTCCTTTTTACCTCCACCAAATAAATAGACCCTGTTTTTTGGATTACTGCTTAATTCCGCTATTACTTTTTCAGTTAAATCAGGCGGATATACCTTTCCTTCATATTGTGCATAGGGGGCATAACCTATATTTCGCAAGGCCTGAAAGTCTGGAAATTTTTCACCTTGAAGAATGGCCTTCGGGCATGCTGCTTTCTCATTGAGATCGATTGAAAAGCCAAGTTCACGAAACACATCCGCATAACGCTCATGCCCAGACCGCAGTTGTTTGAAAACTTTATTTTCTGAACGGGTCAGGGCTTTTTTTTCACTGCGCCCTTTATCAATGACCGCAATTTTCTGACAATTAAAATAAAGAAACTTTCTGATAATTTTTGAACGCAGTACGTCATGCAAATCAGCAACCGCATCAATTCTTAACTTGTTTATCTGCTTTGATAAACCGTATAAACCAAAAATACCGCGGTACTCTTTATCAACATCAGCCGGAAAAAAATCTACATTGGGTATTTGATTGAACAAGGGCTTTAAAAACGGCCTCGAAACAAGAGTTATCTTTATTCCCTCATTTTGGCTGACCAGCGCCCTGATCACTGGAACAGTCATTGCTACATCGCCCATTGCCGAAAGCCGGATAACAAGAATATGCCTGGGTTTTGTCATAATTGATTCCTGAGTCTTGCAAAGATACTCACTATTTTAATCTGCGGCTGATTAAAAACCTTTCGTCTGAAATAAAAAATCCGGCAGGTCAACCCTCCGGATTTAATTTTATCTGAAGCCAAAAAAAAAGTCAGGAAAAGAAATGCCAACTTTTATGCGTCTATAATCTTTTTTTGATGGGCAATGGACTCCTGGTGTATAGATTTGAATACATTTTCTATAAACTCCTTATTCAAGCCATGTGAGATTCCTCCATCAACCACCTTCTGTAATATTTCATTCCACCTGGTATTTTGAAGGATAGCCACATTGCCCTGTTTTTTAACCAGACCTATATTCTCCACAACCTGCATTCTGCTGGATAAGGTTTCCAGCAGCTGGGCGTCCAGTGCATCGATCTCCTTTCTCAAGGCCTGCAATTTGACCAGTGATTCTTCCTGCTCAAAGGTTTCTCTTCTCACCCGCAAGTTTTCGGTAATTTCAACCAGTCTTTGAGGGGTGATCTGTTGCTTGGCATCGCTCCAGGCCTGATCAGGATGGCAATGCGTTTCGATCATTAAACCATCAAATTTCAGGTCGAGAGCTGTTTGGGCAACATCGAAAATTCCTTCCCTTTCACCACAGATATGTGAAGGATCATTGATTATTGGAAGTGTTGGATACTTGATCTTCAGGTCGATCGGGATCTGCCAGTTGGGTATATTCCGGTATTTTGTTTTTCTAAAGGTCGAGAATCCCCTGTGAATGGCTCCAATATTCTTAATGCCGGACGTATACAACCTTTCAATAGCTCCAATCCATAATTCCAGATCAGGGTTTATCGGGTTTTTAACAAGTACCACCTTGTCGGTGCCCTTTAAAGCATCGGCTATTTCCTGTACAGTAAACGGATTCACCGTGGTCCTTGCTCCGATCCAGAGTATATCGATGTCAAACTCAAGTGCTAATTTGGCGTGCTGGGCATTACCCACCTCAACTGCGGTTAACAATCCGGTTTCCTTTTTTACTTTTTGTAACCAGGGCAGGGCTTTTGTACCCTGTCCTTCAAATGAACCCGGCCGTGTTCTTGGTTTCCAGACACCCGCTCTGAAAACGGTCGCATCGGTTTTCTTCAGCTCATGCGCAACCTCCAGAACCTGTTCCTCTGATTCGGCACTGCAAGGCCCTGCAATCAACAAGGGGTGGCTGAGCTTCATCTGATCTAACCACGTCATGAAATTTTCATTTTCCATACTTAACTGTTTTTAATTCCGGCTAAAACACCTTTAATTTTATTTGTATTATGCATTATTTCAAAAACTTCCCTTTCGGATTCTCTCGAGAGTACTTCTTTGAATTCATTGAGATTTTTAATGTATTCTTCCAGGGATCTGATCACATTTTCTTTGTTCTGTATCAAAATCGGGGTCCAGGTACTCGGATTGCTTTTTGCCAGTCTCACCGTAGATGCAAATCCGCTTCCTGCCATATCAAATATGCTCTTTTCATCCTTTTCGATCTCCAATACCGTTTTGCCCAGCATGAAGGAACTGATATGTGAAAGATGAGATACATAGGCAATATGCATGTCGTGCTGTTCAGGGGAATCCATAAAGACATTCCTCATTTTTAAGCTTTCAAAAATTTTAAAGGCCTTTTGCAGGATCTCTTTATCTGTTAAATGCTGCTCACAAATGATATTTACCTTCCCTTCAAAGAGGTTGTATATTGCTGCTTCCGGACCTGAAAACTCAGTACCTGCAATAGGATGCAGGGCCACAAAATTCTTTCTTTTAGGATGATTTTTTACAGCTTCGCATACGGCGAACTTGGTGGATCCCACATCAAATACCAGTGTTTTATCATCAATCAGATCCAAAACCTCCAGAGCAATTTTAGGAATGGCATTCACCGGTGCAGCGAGGATCACCGTATCAACCTCCTTTACAATTTCCATGCCTGCTTTTTCAAAAATGATTCCCAGGTCAAGGGCTTTCTGCAGGTGATCCGGATTGGTATCTAATCCGTAAATGGTAGCCCAGGTAATCTTTTTAAGCTCGAGCGCAAGAGAGCCTCCAATCAATCCTATACCGATAACCGCGATCTTTTTCATGCCAACCTGTTTAAAACAATTTCAATTTTCTCTTCCGGAACACATAAAGAGAACCGCACATAACCTTGCCCTGCACTACCGAAAACTGTACCCGGGGTTATAAACACATCGTGTTTATACAACAGTTCATCGGTTATCTCCCCGGCATTTCTTCCCCCTGGTACTTTTGCCCAAACAAACATACCTACACCCGATTTGTTATACGTGCAATGCAGTTGGTCACAAATTTTCCAAACCAGGTCCCTCCTTTTTTTATAGGTTGCATTCATGTCTGCGATCCATTCATAGGGGAGTTTTAAAGCCGCAACAGCCCCTTTTTGAATGCCGTAGAACATACCAGAATCCATATTGCTTTTTACCTGAAGTATACTCTTCAGAATTTCGCTGTCACCAACTGCCATTCCAACACGCCAGCCCGCAATATTAAACGTTTTGCTCAGAGAATTCAATTCAATGGCCGTTTCTTTCGCTCCCGGATATTTTAAAATACTGAAATAGTCCTCATTTAAAATAAAACTGTAGGGATTGTCATTAACCAATAAAATCCGGTGTCTTTTTGCAAAATCGATCAGTGATTTAAACAATTGCTCAGACCCGTTCGTACCTGTAGGCATATGCGGATAGTTTACCCACATGATCTTTACTTTTGACAGATCTGAACCTTCAAGTTCCTTCAGATCCGGCTGCCAGTTATTTTCTTCTTTCAGATCGTAATACACAGGAACTGCCTCAACCAAATTGGTTACGGAAGCATAGGTTGGGTATCCGGGATTCGGGATCAATACCTCATCTCCTGGATTTAAAAATGCCATGGAAATATGCAAAATACCTTCCTTACTCCCCATCAAAGGCAATATCTCATTTTCGGGATTCAGACTCACCCCGTAATATCTTTTATAGAAATCGGCCATGCCTGATCTCAGTTCAGGCAGTCCCTGATAGCTTTGATAGCCGTGCACCTGTTGTTGCCATGACGCCTGGGTTAAAGCTTCCAAAACTTCCTTTGGTGGGTTCAGGTCCGGACTGCCAATACCGAGATTGATAATGGGTCTGCCTTTGGCCATCAATTCCCTTACTTCCCTCAGTTTTACAGAGAAATAGTACTCTTCTACCTGTTTTAATCTGTTCGCTATCTCAAACATCACCTTTGCTGTTTTGCTGGTATTCACCCAGAATTTTTAAATGGACCACCTTTTTCTGAATAAGGTGCAGCGCATTTTCATATAATTTAAAATCATCGATCAGCAGATCTATAAAGAACGCATAAGTCCATTGTTTGTCAATAATGGGCATAGACTGTATCTTTGTAAGGCTGATCTCGTGCTTGGCCAAAATATCCAGTACCTCCGCCAGGCTCCCCGTTTTGTGTTTGGTTATAAATTTCAGGGAAGCTTTATTTAGTACTCCCCCCATTTTGCTTTCATGACAAGGCGTTTCCAAACCTTTTTTCAAGATAAAAAACCGTGTAGCATTGTTTTTTATCGTTTGAATATCATCTTCAATTATTGCCAGTTTATACATGCCTGCCGCCTGTTTGCTAGCGATAGCTGCTACATTATAAATTTGCTGCTCCTGAATTCGTTTTGCCACTTCCGCAGTATCCTTTTCTTCGATAAGTTTTATATCTGGGTAGTCCCGGAAGAATTTATTACATTGCAGAATTGCCATCGGGTGCGACCAAACTTCCTTGATATCCTGAATGGTTTGCCCTTGTAATGCCAGAAGGTGGTGGTGTATGGTGAGATACAATTCGCCCTCGATAGAAAGGTCGTACTCATCGATCAAGGCGTAATTCGGAAGTATAGCCCCTGCTATTGAATTTTCAATTGCCATAACAGCACTGTCGACTGCATTGTTCTTTAATAGTAAGGGTATTTCTGAAAAAGTCATACACTCGACAACGTCAATTTGTTCTCCAAAATATTTTCTTGCGACCAAATCGTGAAAAGACCCTTTTATCCCCTGAATAGCTACTTTCATACTTGCATAAATCCAAAAAAAAAATCCCGAACCATTTCGAGACTTTTTATATTATTCTAATTTATATTTATCACAATAAAGTCCCGCTCTTATTTTTTAAAATAAAAGTAAAAATAAAAACGGGTAAAATAATTGTTCAAAATGTTCATACGGTTTGTAATGCGATGGCAAAGCTAAAAATAATTTTTACAAAACCAAATTTTTATGAAGAATATTAACATTATGAATGAATTTAATCATGGAACCTTTCCTTTTTTTTTATAAAATATTCATGCTTTTCTTACATTTATTATCTTTACTGTTAAAACAGAACCTGATGAAAAAATACCTGCTCCTTTTTGTATTGTTTTCTGAACTTACTTTTGGCCAAAATCTGCGTTTTGATGTCATGTACAAATGGGTTTTGCCTCTTGGAAGAAATAGCGATCCAACTATAGAATTAAAGGAACCATTAAGGGTAGAGTTCAAGGGCAAGCAGTTAAAAATGTATTATCCAGGCAGTAATAAATACTACTTTGAAACCCTGGAAATCCCTATTGATGGGGTTACCGAAATAAAAGATGGTAAAAAGATCTATTATTTGCTTGCCTATGAAAAGGACGGATTTATAAGTTATATTAGAATAGCAAAGGATTATGACCCCAATTATGGCGATTTGTATGGCATAGAAATACCCAAAATGGAAAAGGGAGTGATTGTAGGATATGAAACCTTTTATTAGAAGCGATACACATTCCAGGTATTTCATTCATTTAAAAAGTGAAAATAAGTCCTATACCAACTTATAAAATTGATATTATCCAAACCGAATCGATTTAGAGAAACGACCAAGAAGAAAAAGACCTGTTAGCACTATCTACAGACCATCAACAAACAGACTGAAGCTATTTTACTGTCAGTTCATAGGTTCTCTTCGCTGTCTCTGTACATAATCCAAGCGCTTCATCATCCAGGGTTACCTCAACGGTCAATTCAAAACCAATTGTTCCGGCTTCTTCAGGAACCCCATTGATGACAAACTTGTTACCTTCTGTATAGAACTGTAGTCCTTTTTGAAGCTTCCCGGTAATGAAGAAGTCATACATGTAATAATCATCATTGGGGTCATTTTTCACATTGGCTGAGATCGTTTCGTAATAATTTCTTCCAACCGTCCCAATTCTAAGGGTTTTGCTTTCCAGTTTTACATCTTTAATGGAACATTCAACAGCCGAATTAATGATATCCTCACAACCCGAAAACGTCAATAAGAACACTACCGATAATAAAATTTTTGATCCCATTGCATTAATCTTTTACAAACATCATACTAAAGGTACTCTAAAATCGGGAAAGAACCAAAGAATCCTTTATTGAATAAGTCTGGTGTGCTCGTATGAAGAATAATTTATAAATGAGGCAAGGATTTCAATAATTGCCTTTTTATTTTTGACTAAGCCAATTTTCTCGTTTTTGTAATTGTTGTGTTTTTCTTTTGTAAATTTGCACCGAATATTCTTAGGGGTGCTGGTTGTAATAAACCTGCTGAGATGATACCCATTGAACCTGAACAGGTAATGCTGTTAAGGGAAATGATTTCTGCAAAAATTTTTCACCCTTTTGAGATTCTATTTCAGATCTGTTCCAAAAAAGGGAAAAATGAAAAAATTATATGTCTGTCTTTTATTAATACTACCCTTGATCCTCTGGTCACAAGAGGCTGTTGTTTTACAGGATACCGTGAAGCTCGATGAGATCCTTCTCAAATCTGTCAGGGTAAAAGAAAATGGCACTTTTACACAATCGACTGTGACAAAAAAAGAGATCGAGAAAAGAAATCTGGGGCAGGACATTCCGATTCTTCTCAACTATTTGCCCTCTGTTGTTTCTACCAGCGATGCCGGAGCGGGTATTGGTTATACCGGAATCCGGGTGAGGGGAAGCGACGCTACGCGTGTAAATGTTACGATTAACGGTATCCCCTACAATGATGCGGAATCACAGGGCACTTTTTGGGTAAACCTGCCGGATTTTGCTTCCTCGGTTGAAAATATGCAGTTACAAAGAGGAGTGGGAACCTCAACCAATGGATCGGGAGCTTTTGGAGCCAGTTTGAATATCCTGACAGAATCCATAGCACAAACTGCCTTTGCCGAAATAAACAGCAGTTTTGGCTCATACAATACTTTTAAAAATAATGTCAAATTCTCAACGGGATTATTGAAAGATCATTTCGAGCTTTCAGGAAGATTTTCTCTGATCAAATCAGATGGCTATATAGACAGGGCAAGTTCCGATCTAAAATCCTATTTTCTCCAGACAGCCTACAAAAATGAAAAAACGCTTATCAAAGCACTGGCCTTTGGCGGACATGAAGTTACTTACCAGGCCTGGTATGGTATAGATGCGGGAACTTTAAAAACCGACCGACGATTTAATTTTGCGGGAATCTACACCGATGACGATGGCGAGACCCGTTTTTATGAAAATGAAGTTGATGATTACAAACAAGACCATATCCAGCTGCACTGGAGCCAAAGGATCAATAATTACTGGAGTACCAGTCTGGGACTCAATTATACCCTCGGAAAAGGTTTTTTTGAACAATACAAAGAAGATGAAGATCTTGAAGAATACGGCTTAAATCCTTCGAACGACAACGATACTGACCCTTCCGTTACAGACCTGGTCAGGAGAAGGTGGCTCGACAATGATTTTTATGTATTGAACGCCCTGGCCAATTATTCCAAAGCCGGTCTGGATCTGGTGTTTGGCGGTTCTTACAGCCTGTATGACGGTGATCATTTCGGAGAAGTCATCTGGACCCAAACAACCGGCAACTTTGAAGTCCCTGCGGAATATTACAATGGAAACGGTACGAAAAAAGACCTCAGCTTCTTTGCTAAAGCTACGTATTCAATTAATGAGCAATGGTCTGTGTTTGGCGACCTGCAGGAACGGTTTGTGCACTACAGCACCTCCGGCCTTACTTCTGATCAGGTTCCGCTTGCAGTAGACGAGTCCTATGCCTTTTTTAATCCAAAAATCGGGACTACCTTTAAAATAGACCAGAGCCAAAACATCTATTTTTCTTATGCCCGTGCCAACAGGGAACCGAACAGAAATGACTTCGAAAACGGGATAACAAAACCTGAATCCTTGAACGATATTGAACTGGGATGGAGATTTTCCAATCAAAAAACCAAAATAAATGCCAATCTCTTCTATATGGCCTATAAAGACCAGCTCGTTTTAACAGGTGAACTGGATGATGTGGGAAATCCGGTCAGAGCGACCAGCGGGGAGAGCTATCGGTTCGGACTTGAACTTGACGCCAGTATTCCATTCCTTCAGAAATGGATGCTAATGCCAAACCTCGCATTAAGTACCAATAAAAATACCAATTTCACAACTTATGCCGGAGGCGAACTGGTCTCCCTTGGAAAAACAGACATTGCCTTCTCACCAGAAATCGTAGCCTCGAACATGATCGTTTTTCAGCCAAACAATAAGTTATCCCTGGGACTTCTGTCTAAATACGTAGGTCAACAGTATATGGGAAACATCGACAGCGAGGCCTCAAAACTGGACAGTTACTTTGTGCATGACTTCAATGCATCATACCAGCTCGGGAATGCCTGGATCTTTGAATCGCTCGCTTTTAACCTGCTTGTGAACAATATTTTTGATGTTGAATATGTTTCAAACGGGTATTTTTATACCTATGATGATACCTGGTCGGTACCGGGCGAAATAACAACAATTGAAACTCCGGGTTATTATCCTCAGGCTGAGATCAATTTTCTGTTTGGAATTACGCTAAAATTTTAGTCAGGAAAATTTGGTAAAAATCAACTACACTTCGATCCCCTTCATCATTTTATTCCAGTAAAGGTAGGGTAACATGTATTTTTTAAGGATCCAGAGGCGCCAGTGCTCCTGAGAGGAATCGTCAATAAACAACTGGGATTTAAGTTTCGGATCCGGTTTGAACTCTTTGCTGTAGTCAAACTCAGCCAGAACCATTTTGCCATATCCGGTTACCAGCGGACAGGAAGAATACCCGTCGTAAAATTTACCGCTTATTTGTTTGTTTTTAAGCATCTCCAAAACATTTGCCACAACAACAGGAACCTGTTTTCTGATGGCTGCACCTGTTTTGGCGGTAGGTAATTGCGCCACATCGCCCAAACCAAAAATATTTGCGTATTTGGTGTGCTGCATGGTCCTGTCATTCACAGATAACCAACCATCAGCAGTGGCAAGCACTGAATTTGCAATAAATTTTGGCGAGGCCTGAGGTGGTGCCAGGTGCATCATATCAAAATGGATCCCAAATAAATTGCCATCAACAGTGGTACTGACATGCTTGTAATTATACTGAATTTCCCTGTCGATGGTTTTTGTATCATCATCTGACATAACAACGCAGCCACCGGCAGTTATATTTCTTTCCAATTCATACCAGGCAATTTTTTTCTCTGAATCTACTTTGACCAGCTTATGAAAAAACCGGATGTTGATGTCCTTTCGGTCAACAACTTTCATCAGGGTATCTGCTATTCTTTTTACTGCAAAAATGACCCCTCCCGGAAGGGCAAAAACTATATCTGTTTGGTTCCTGATACCTGTCTTCCTAAAATGGTCATCGGCCAGGTACATGATTTTTTGAGGTGCACCCCCGCATTTGATAGGTGTTGAGGGCATTGAGAATAAGGCAGTGCCTCCTTTAAAATTCTTCAATACTTCCCAGGTATATTCCGGATCGGTATAGTTGCTGCATACAATGCCTTTCTCCATGGCTTCTTTCAAACCACCTACCAGTTCAGGAGCCATTCGAAGGCCCGGACAAACAACCAGCACATCATAGCTGTACTCTTTTCCCTCAGCCGTTACTACTTTGTTGCTTTCCGGATAGAATTGATCTGCATGCTCTTTTATCCAGGAAACTCCTTTGGGTATCAGCGAGGATTCCTCTCTCTCCGTATCCTTGAATTTATAGGTATTTGCGCCAACAAGGGTCCATGCCGGCTGATAATAGTGCTTTTCAGAAGGCTCAATGAGCCCAATTTTGACAGATGGATTTTTCCTTTTGGTTTGTGCGGCAACCATAATCCCGGCAGTACCACCACCAATGATGAGGAGTTCGAAATGAGACATACAATGCAAATTATGAAAAAATTATTTCTTTACTTTACAGGTGCTGATGCCAAAAAGCGAAAACAAAGGGCAAACACCGGTAACTGCTGTAACTACCATGATTCCTGCTGCCAGGTATAAAATATAATTCCATGGGCTTTCAACTCCTTTATAAGCAAAATAGAGTGCCACTACAGCCAGTACATAACGAATGATTTTGTCAGTATTACCTACGTTTTTTTTCATGACCATTGATTTTTTAAGGTTAAATATGGGTGTCAATAATTGATATGAGTTGATTCGCCTGTAATACACCTGATTGTCTCCAGACTGCTTGTCCGTTCTTGAATAAAATAAGAGTTGGTACACCGCGAATACTTAATTTTTCTGCAACAGCCGGATTTTGATCAATGTCTATTTTAACTATTTTCAGCTTTTCAGTATAATGTTGTTTTACCTCCTTTAAAATGGGAGCCATCATTTTACACGGCCCGCACCAATCCGCCTTAAAATCGACAAGTACAGGTGTTTTCTGATCGATTATTTCACTAAAACTGGTCATAATTAATCTGTTTCTTTGCTCATTCTTCCGGTTGCACAACTGACAAAGGACTTTGCTTTGTGTAAAAGCGTATTATCCTCTCCGGCAGCCGGATAGCCCATATTCGACAATTTTTCTTTTACGGCGTGTATCACTGATTCATCGTTAGTATGTATACTTACAATGGAGTGATCCAAATCTACTTCTACATCACCTACTCCCTCAATGGTGTGAAGGCCTTTTTTGATAGAATTGGCACAACCGCCACATTTCAAATTCAGTATTTCAATTTTTGTTTCCATCTTCATTCATTTTTAAATGTTATTTTCCACATACCTCTCAGTTCTCCCTCTTTAAATCCGGTAGCCTGATCTTCGGGATAATATGATTTTAATATTGAGTCGGTCCTTACAGCCAATTCTATGCCCGGACTTCCATGGCAGGCAAGACACTGTTTCTGCATGAGAATGGGCGAATAAAACACGATCCTGTTGTCCTTGTCCTTTTGAACAATGGGTTCAAGGGCAGTACTGCTTTCGGCCAGTGAAACAAATTTTTTCAAGATTTCAGTATCCTCTTCAGATGGCTTATTCTTTGGATTTCTTATTTTATGTGAGGTTCGTTTGATTTCTGCCTGGTATTCTTTAGCCTTTTTGTCTGTAATAGTGAGGGCACTTGCATGGCAAAAAGGTATGGCAGTCTCAACACCACCCTCTTTCATACTGCTCATTAAATTGGATCCGAGTTCTTTGGTAGCGTGTTGGGCGATTTCAGCGCCTTTTCCTTTAAACTTAACTTCTTCCTCCTTAGTTAACTTATTCTGACAACTAAATAAGAAAAAGTTTATAAAAATAACTAAACAAATCGTCTTCATGGCTTATTCGATTCAATTTCATAATTAAATTTTTGCCAATATGATATTCCGCCTTCCATATCATACACCTTTGTAAAGCCTTGCTGACTTAATATTTTCGCTGCATATCTGCTTCTGTTGCCTATCTGACAGTACAGGTACACTTCCCTGTTCTTATCCAGCTTGCCAATTTCTGTCAAAAAGTTTGTGCTGTACATATTTATGTTTACAGCATTTTTTAAATGTGATCTGTTATATTCTCCCGGAGTCCTCACATCGATCAACTGAACATCAGCAGGAAATGCCTTTAGGTCCTTTGGTGAAAGTAAAGTTATGGCCGGCTTGCTTTCTGTTCTTTCATTTACTTTTGATTTTGGTTCACAACAAGGAAACAAAATTGTCAAGGCAATTACCAATAATATAAACTTTAAAAATGTGTGCATTAAATATATTTTTAAATCAAATATAATAAAAAAAAGGAGGCATACACCTCCTTTTCAACTATCCAAAATCAAAACATTATAACAGCGTTGTCGGGCAGACATAATCGGAAACTGGTACTCCTGATTCCTTCAGATCTTTGTATCCGCCGCGCACATCCGTTACATCTTCAATACCATAGGCTTTGAAAATAGAAGCGGCTATAAGCGATCTGTATCCGGAGGCACAATGCAGCACGTATGCCTGGTCTTTTTTTATCTCAGAAAAATTCTGGAATATAAAATCCAGTGGGAAATTCTCAACACCCAGCACATGCTCAGACAGATATTCCGATTCTTTTCTAACATCCAAAGGATTGTTCAGCGAGCCTTCTGCCAATTTTTTAGCAAAAACAGCAGCGGACATAGAGCCAATCTTATCTACGGGATAACCATGGTCTACCCAATTGGGAATGCCACCGTATAAATAGCCTAAAATATTGTCATATCCCACCCTGGAGAATCTGGTTACAACTTCATTTACACGATTTTGATTCTCGGCAATAAATATTATTTTCTGTTTAATATCCTTGATCAAGGCACCTACCCAGGGGGCAAAGGTGCCATCCAGTCCAATAAACCAGGCTCCCGGTACTGTTCCTTCTTCGGTATAAGATTCTTTCGAGCGTGTGTCAATTACCAAAATATCCTTTTGCTCACTCATTTCCTTAAATGTTGGAGGATCCAGTGGCGTAGTTCCTTTGTGCATTATATCATCTATGCTGACATTGATCGATTTGTTCATGCGCACATTGTTCGGAAAATATTGTGGCGGTGGTTTTAATCCGGTAGTTACCTCCTTGATAAATTCCGCTTTGGTCATATCCGCTCTCAATGCATAATTTGTTTTTTTCTGATTCCCCAGTGTATCAAAGGTCTCAGAACTCATGTTTTTGCCACAGGCAGAGCCGGCTCCGTGATTTGGATATACGATGATATCATCAGGCAGGGTCATGATCTTATTTCTCAAGGAATCGAATAAATGACCGGCAAGATCCGCTTCGGTCAGCTCGGATTTTACAGCCAGGTCGGGCCTTCCCACATCACCAATAAACAAACAGTCTCCGGTAAATACATAAGGCGTTTTTCCTTTATTATCGATCAAAACATAGGAAGAGGATTCCATGGTATGCCCGGGGGTATGCAAGAGTTTCAGTTTGATATCCCCAACAGGAAATAATTCTCCATCTTTTCCATTATAGATCTCATACTCAGCCTTGGCATTTGGTCCAAATACGATGGTTGCACCTGTTTTCTGAGCCAGATCGTATTGGCCTGAAACAAAATCTGCATGGAAATGGGTAAGAAAAATATATTTGATCTGTGCTTTATCCGCTTCAGCCATTCTTAAATAAGGATCTGTTTCCCGCAATGGATCGATTACGGCAGCCTCACCATTGGATTCAATATAATAGGCCATCTCGGCCAAACAGCCAGTAAATAATTGTTCAACTTTCATGATAAATGGATTTTTTAATTATTACTCTTAATTTATCAAATTTAACCAAACCCGGAATAATTCATTGTAACAATTGTTACTAATAATCAGGCGGTTCCATCTTTATCGGTTGATCTGTTTAATAAATTGCTGATAAGAATACGCGCCCGGTTTTTGAAGCTTATCCTGGGAAAAACTGTCCACTGCCTCCTGTATGTTCATAAAACAGTGGTCGTATTTTATTTTTTTTATCAGGCCTGATTTTGCAAGAGCATCCCTTACCGGTCCTTTGATGCCGGTTAAGACTATTGTAATTCCCTTCTCGCTGAAATAATTATGAATTTCATCCAGCACATAAATTGCACTGCTATCCAGGTTATTGATACTGTCAAAAACCAAGATGACCAATTTGAGATCGGCTCCCTTTTCACTGGCAAATTCATATACTTTGTCTTTAAAATAGCTCGTATTCACAAAATACAATTGCGCATCGAGCCTGACGATCAGGATCTCTTTTTCAACGATCAAATCATCAAATCTTTCTATATTTCTGTAGAAATTTGTATTGGGAACCTTCCCTAAAACGGCAATATGCGGTTTTGTTGCCTTGAAAATCAACATAGCTATGGAAATCACAATACCGCTTAGTATTCCCTCTTTGATCCCGAAAATAATGGTAATCAAAAGCGTTACATTGAGTATGATCAGGTCCATCCGGTTAAAAGTGAGCAGTTTGCGTGGCACCTTAAAATCCAGGAGTCCATACGCTGCAAAGATGATGATGGCCGCCAGTACAGCTTTGGGCAGATAAAAAAAGACAGGCGTCAGGAACAGAAGTGTCAATCCGACCACCAGAGCCGAAATTACTCCTGACAACTGTGTTTTTCCTCCCGCCTGGTCATTTACAGCAGTTCTTGACAGGCCTGCTGATGAGGGGAATGCCTGAAAAAAAGACCCTATCAGATTACCGAAACCCAAAGCAACCAGTTCCTGGTTTGCGCTTACCCTGTGGTCATTGTGTTTGCTTTCCATTGTTTTGGCTACTGAAATTGCTTCCATAAAACCTATTAAAGCGAGTGTTAGACCCAGGGAGCTCAGGGCATCAAAATTTTCCCGGTTTACCGCCGGTAACTGAAAATGAGGCAACCCATTCGGAATTGCACCGATCACCGTCACACCCAGTTCATGCAGCTTAAAGCCATAAACAAGCATAATTCCGAGTACCACTATGGCCAGGGACATGGGAAATTTAGGCAGATATTTTTTTGATAAAAACAGCAGAACGGTGGAGACAATTCCGATCAGTGCCGTAATCCAGTGAACTTTGCCAACTTCGTTGAAAAGTTCAAGAAGCAGCAGCTGAATTTGATTCCCGCGGCCTCCGGGTATACCCAATAAATTTCCTATCTGGTTAAAGGCAATGATGATCGCAGATCCGGAGGTAAAACCACTGATGACCGGCCTCGACAAAAAGTTGACCAAAAATCCCAAACGAAAAAGGCCGAACAAGATCTGAAAAAACCCTACAAAAAAGGCCAGTGTTATCGCCAAGAGCACAAAATGCTCAGATCCCACAGTAGCCAATGTACTGACACCGGCTCCTACAATAAGTGAATCCATAGCAACAGGTCCGGCTGACAACTGACGTGAAGTGCCTAAAACAGCATAGACCAGCAAGGGTATGAGGGCGGTGTACAGGCCGTAAATCGGAGGTAAACCGGCAATCATCGCATAGGCTATTCCCTGTGGAACAATCATAACGCCAACAGTTATGCCGGCTAAAATGTCCGGTTTCAGCCATCCCTTTTTATAGGAAGAAGCCCATTGAAAAACAGGAAAATACTGCTTGAAATTCATCGCCTAAATTAACCGAAACAAAATTAGAAGATTCAGAGGAATTAAATCCTATTTTTTACATTCGTGAAAAATCTTGAGCTGACAGTTATCACAGACTGACCTGTCAAGTCTTTCATAAATATGTTCAATGGCAGATCTTTTATCGATAAAGAAATTCTCGTTGCCGATCTGTTCTCTGAATCCGCCTTTCATCAAAATATCCTGGCTGATGATTTTCAATCCGCTGAAATAGATGCCTCCACCCCTGGCCTTCCATTTTTCTGCTTCATGAGTGAGCCAGGTAGCACCCGCAAGATCTATAAAATTTATTCCTTTTGCACTGACCAGAATGTGTTTTATGTCGCCTTTTTCATACAGTGTGTTAAAATAATCTGAAACAACCTCCAGAGCTCCAAAATAGATAGAGCCGTCGATACGGATAATTTTTAATTGAGGACATTCCAGTGTCTTGGGATCTCTGATGATGTTGATGAATTTCCGTTCGCTGTTCATCCCGAGAATGGCTATATTTGGTCTGGCAGTTTTTTCCAGATAGAAATATAAAGACAAAGCTATACCCATGAGCAGGGCAATCTCCAGTTCAAAAAAGAGGGTGCCAAACAGGGTCGTGATTAAAACGGTTATTTCTCTTTTGCTCGTACTCAGTACTTGTTTGATATGTTTAATGTCTATCAGATTATATCCCACAAGCAAAATAATACCTCCCATTACCGGTTTAGCGAGATAACTGGCATATCCTGCGAAAAGCAGAACCACGATCAATAAAAAGAATGACGCAAAAATAGCAGCCATGGGCGTTTTTGCTCCGGCCTGATAATTTACTCCGGACCTGGTAAAGGAACCGGAACCGGCATAACTTGAAAAAAAACTGGCAACCACATTGGATAATCCTTGTCCTATGAATTCCTGATTGCTGTCAATTCTCTGGTGAGATGACAAGCCAATGGATCTTGCAATGGCAACTGCCTCGATCAATCCCAGCAGTGCCAGAGTCAGAGCACCTGAACCAAGGTCTCTGATATTGTCCAGACTAACCGGCGGGATGCTAAATGGTGGCAGGCGCCCCTCAATTGCGCCGACAGTCTCGATTCCTCTCAAATCACCTCCTAAAAAATAGGCCAGAACACTGCCGAGGATCATGGCGATGAGCATGTAATAACGGGCGATCGGTTTTATGAACTGCCTGATGACAACAGCCAGAACAAGGGTAAACATGGCCACAAGAAATACATACCAGTTGGTATCTGTTATATTTCTGATTATATATTCAAGTATTTCATAAAAAGAACTCCCCTGAGGTACCGGCAATCCAAAAACATATTTTAATTGTTTAAAGGCAATCAAAATACCCGCGCCCGCGGTAAAACCCAAAATTACACTGTGAGATACAAAATTGACCAGTTTACCCATTTTGGCCAGACCCATTGCAAGTTGAATAAGACCTGTCATTAAAGTCAGAACCAGGGTAAGGCCCACATAGGCATCCATATCCTCAAGCGGATTGACATATTTTGAAATGGTGGCATAAACCACAATAGACATGGCGGTTGTTGGTCCTGATATCAAATGGTATGAAGAACCAAAAAGCGCCGCGATTACCGGGGTTACCAAAGCAGTATAAAAGCCATAAACCGGGGGTAGCCCGGCGATCATGGCAAAAGCCACGGCTTGCGGGATAACGATTATGGTTCCGGTGAGGCCGGCGATCAGATCATCTTTCCAATTTTTTTTGGCCAGGGGTAACCAACGCAAGAATGGAAAAATATTTTCTATCATAAAGTAAATTTACACATTCCGTGTTAAAAACACTCAGTCAGTGGTAATTTTAAAGGTTGATTCATCCGGCCTGAATGCCCGTTTGAACCACAATGGCCTCCTTAAACCTCCCGGACCCGGAGCCGGTCTGGTCATGGTGAGCCATTCCTTGTATACCTCATGCGCTTTGTTCGTGTCTACAAAAATATCTCCGTACTGTTCGTCTTTGCCCGGTTTTTCAATTCTGATCCGCTGATGCCAGGTATGCATACCGCTAATCGGATCAGGGTGGACAGCATGTGTGATGTTTTGGTGTACCCCGCCATCTTTCCAAAAAATGCGTTTCGAATCCTTATCACCGGATTCATAAGGTTTTATTCCGGCTATGGTTCTCATTTTCCACTGGCCATCACCGTTATTTTCGATTTTAACGGTATTGACAGCCCAACGGTTTCCGTTTTCGTCCTGTTCTCTTTTCCACCTTCCAATGTGATGTGAACAGGCTATAACCCCGGGTTTCATCGATTGTGTTACCCACACTTTATCGATGAAATAACCTATATCTGTATTGATCTTGACCAGGTCTCCTGTTTTAAATCCGAATTTATCGGCATCCAGCGGGTGCATCCAGATCGGATTTCTGTTGGATATCTCGACCAGCCATTTCGCATTTCCTGAGCGGGAATGGATCAGGGTTGGCAATCTGAAAGTAGGCACCAGCACATATTCGTTATTTGCCTTGTTCAAGACCTCGTTGTGAATATGACTTTTGATATAGGTTGGGATCGAATATTCGGGCCAGTTCCAGTCTACCATGGTCTGTGAATAAAACTCATTTTTTCGCGAAGGTGTTGGAAACCCGACCATGGCCTTGCCTTCGATCATAACACCTATTTCTTTGCCGTTTTTTCTGATCACACCGGTTACTTTATCGACTTCTGATCCCACCAGCGCTTCTTTGGAGAGCAGGTGTTCGTTTTTCTTGTAAGATTCTCCTTTTTCAATATCGAAAGCTCCGTATTTTGCCATATAGGCAAATTCTGTCAGCCCTTCTTTTTTCGCCACTTCAGGCAATCCTTTTACCCTTTCAAAAATGTATTGGTAATACTCTTCAATGGTAATCTTTTCACCCGGGCGATAAGGTGACTCGACATGTTTTCTGATACCCATGCTTCCATCCGGATCAATTCGCCAGGTCAGTTCCATCCAAAACTCATCTTCCTCCCAAACTTCACCCGGATTGACCTCATAGGTATACTTGACCTTCTTGCCATTTCTTCTCGCTGCCTCCCGCAATACCGGTTGTCTGAAAGCGATCCAGGTACCTCCGTGTGTTTCATAGGAGTTTAAGTCATGCCTTTCAGATGCCAGTCCCATCGGCAGCACCAGATCGGCAAAAAATGCTGTCTCATTCCAGGTCGGTGTTAGTGCTATGTGGCAACCGAATTTGCTTTCATCCATGAGTGCTTCCATCCATGAAAAACCGTCAGGATAAGTCCACACCGGGTTAAAAACCCTGGTAAAATAAACATCCATTTTACCTCTGCCCTCTTTCAAAAAATGCGGAAGTAAAAAGCTCATTTCAAAGAAAGCCAGCGGATATTCTTTTGGGAAATGCAGTTCGTTCCATTTTTTCTGTGGTTTGGCCGGATGTGGTACCTCAGGGTGGAATTTATTCCATGCATTGGGGGAAGTCCCTCCCTTGGTTCCGACAGAGCCCGTCAACACCTGTAAAAAGTGCAGACAACGGGCCACAGCCCATCCGCCCAGGTTTGAGGCTCCCGCACTCCGCCAGTTATGCGAGGCAAATCTTTCACCTGCTTCACCAATTTTTACAGCAACTTCTTTGATCATTTCAGCTTTTACCCCGGATTCATGCTCCGCATATTCCGGTGTAAATTCGCTGTAGGTTTCTATCATGGCCTGAATATAATTATCAAAAGTGACTTCTTTTTCAGGATGTAAAGCCTTCAGAAATTCCTGCCAGTTCGTCCAGTTCTCCAGGTATGCCCTGTTGTATAAACCCTTCTGCAAAATAATCAGGGCCATTGCCAGCATTACTGCTGCTTCGGTACCCGGATAACTCGGCATCCAGTAATCGCTCATGGAGGCGGTGTTCGAAAGCCTCGGATCCATGGTAGCCAGCTTGGCTCCATTCATCTTGCCTTCAATAATCCTTTGTGCATGCGGGTTAAAATAGTGTCCTGATTCCAGATGAGCAGAAATCAGCAGAATAAATTTTGCCTCCGCATGGTCAGGTGAGGGTCTGTCATAACCATACCACAGGTTGTAACCAAAACGTGCTCCTGAGGAGCATACATTGGTATGTGAATTGTGCCCGTCAATTCCCCAGGCCGGCAATACCCATTCCATAAACCCTTCATGCCCGGGCCTTCCCACATGGTATGCGATCTCGTTGTGTCTGTCTTCTTTAAGCGCTTTTCTGATGCGCGCAGCTACCGTATCCAAGGCTTCGTCCCAGGATATGCGCTCCCACTCTCCATCACCTCTTTTCCCCTTTCTTTTCAGGGGGTATAAAATACGATCCGTATCGTGTATCTGGTTTATGGTAGCCGGACCTTTTGCGCAGTTCCTGCCACGGCTCGCGGGATGGTAAGGATTGCCTTCAAATTTTTTGACTTCGTTGGTTTCCTTGTCGATAAAAGCGGTTAAACCACAGGCACTTTCGCAATTGAAACAGGTTGTGGGAACGATCTGATAGGTTTTTTTCTCTTTCTTTGGCCAGACTTTTGGATCGTATTCCACCCAGTTATCCCACTTTTCAGGGGGTGGAAAATTTTTGTACATTTCCGCAAGTTCCTTTTCAGAAAATTGCATCATGCTTTTATCAGCCTCCTGATAAGCCTCCTTGTGAAGATTAGGAATAAGACCTATTTTCTCCGCTATATTTTCTATGAACGATGGTTTTTTATAGCCCATTTTGTATGATTTTATCGTAATTATTTAAGCCAATGGCACCCTTTGCGGTGCTTCAACCCATATTTTTTCGGTGATATAAATTCCAAGCAGAACCAGCACTGCAGCCAGTACCAGTCCAAGAGTGCCCGGTAAAAACAGGATCAGCACCAAAGGCAATACATTGCCAAGAAGCACGGTACCCAACCAGAATGATTGTCTGTATCTGCCATGTGTGATCATTTTTACCGTGGTTTTAGCCGCTGTGGTGGGATGAGAAACACTTAGCTCAGCAATCAGTGTAAACAGATTTACCAGCAATGCGACCAGCAAAATGGAAGGTAGTAATTCCTGCCAGTTCATGATATCTGAAAGCGAAGCGATGATAATAAATACCGCTGATCCTGCCATAAAACTATGAACGAGCATATGTAAAACCAGCATGGGGGATTGCCAGAAATCACGGCCTTTGGCCTGTGAGAACAGAAAGGCTGTATAAACAGCTAAAAGCACAGCAAATACCGCCGTTAACCATAACAGTGGCTTTTCAGGAACAGACCATGCAAATAAAGTTACCGCTGCCCAGATGGTCACCAAAAGCCCAAATACCGTAATGGTATAACCTCCTTTAACCAGCCATGAATTCCATTGTGGCCTGAGGAGTACATTTAAAAATCTGTCGGGCCTGTCGAGATCCATCACCAAAAAGAGTCCGGTCAATCCCAAAAAGACCAGCGAAATTCCTGCCGACCACAATTTGGTTTCATAGCTCAGTTCATAACCAAAAAGCATCGCTACAAAAGGAATTAAAAAGGCTCCTGCAGCAATTGCCTTTGTCATGACATAGGCCGAAACCTCCCAGCCCCACAAAACTCCTTTGTCAGGAGTATCATAAACCCGCCTGGCTTTACCATTCAGCACGTCAATATAATTGGGATTCTGTGATTCTTTCTTTTGATAGGCAGCCTGAAGCTCATTTTCAATGCTCATCTGAACCAGATTGAGATCGTCATTGGTATGGATCATTTTTTCTGCTGCCTTGGCATAATGCCCAACACCTCTTGCCTGAGAATTCCAAAGGCTCGGGCCGGATCTATCTGTAGCTTCGGGGTTCAGACTTTCATAATCGCCATCGATATAGAACAGGTTGGGTTTGGTTCCCTTCTCTGGTTTTCTCACCATGACATGTTCACGCGACAGAAGCATGGAGATCTCCGTATCCGGATCTTCCATATCCCCGGCAATAATGGCGTGTTCCGGGCAGACTTCCACACAGGAGGGAGCCCTTCCTACCTCTACCCTGTGTGCACAATAGTTGCATTTTGCTGCCGTATTGTTGTCCGGGTTGATGTATAAAGCATCATACGGACAAGCCTGCATACAGGATTTACAGCCGATACATCGGTTGTTGTCAAAATCAACAATACCGTCTTCTCTGGTAAACAGGGCCTCTACCGGACAAATCTCAACGCAGGGTGCGTCAGTACAATGGTTGCAACGCATCACCGAAAAGGTTCTTTTTGTATTCGGAAAAATACCCTTTTCTACCTGCTTTACATAGGTTCTGTTGACGCCGATCGGCACATCGTGTTCACTTTTGCAGGCTGTGGTGCACGCATGACAACCTATGCATTTTCTGTTATCTATAATGAAACCAAACTTCATTTTATAGGGATTGCTTAAAAAAAGTGTTGTAAATGATTTTCATCAAAAATTCTGATATGTTGAATAAAAGTAATAAATACCTCAGATTCTGAGCTTCTCAAATTTATCAAATCTTCACTCAAACATTGTAACAATAGTTACTTAATCCGGGGTATAAATAAAAGACTCTCTTTATGGAGATCTAGCTTTTTATATTTGGTTCAAATTATTCCTTTTCCTAAATGGAGAAAGTCTTTTTACTTCCCTCATTATTTCTATTTTTGTAAAAAGAAGCAAATGAAAATTAAAGCACTTTTTTTTGGTATTGCCAAAGACCTTTGCGGAAGTCCGGAATTGTTTCTGGACATTCCGGAAAACATGAGCATAGGGGAATTTGAAACATTTTTATGCGGAAAGTTCAGTGGCCTGCATGACATTCGGAATTTTGCTTTTGCAGCAAATGAAGCATTTGTTGAAAGAGATTACCAAATAAAAGAAAAAGATGTGATCGCCTTGCTTCCTCCGGTAAGCGGCGGTTAAAAGCCATAAAAATGAAAGATACTATATCGATACTTCTCACTGAAGAAAAATTGAATTTGCAGGTATGCTTTGATTTTGTCAAAGATCCCGGCTGCGGGGGTATGGCTTTATTTGTAGGAACTGTCCGTAATACGACTCAAAATAAAGAAGTTAAATTTCTCGATTTCTCTGCCTACGAAGCCATGGCGGTCAAAGAGATGCAGAAAATAGCTGAACAGGCACTTTCGGAATTCACAATAAAAAAAATTGCCATTCATCATGCAAAAGGCTTGCTGAAAATTGGCGATATCCCTGTGATTATTGCTGTTTCCTCGCCTCACAGAAAAGATGCTTTTGATGCCTGTCAGTATGCTATCGACACCTTAAAGGAAACCGTTCCCATCTGGAAGAAAGAACATTTTTCTGATGGTGAAGTGTGGGTCAATTCACACCCCTGAATCGAAATCCTGTTAAATTTTCTCTTCATTCAATTCCTGAATTCCTTTTTCAAGACTAAAAACCTCAAGGGTGGGATAAATTTCTTTCATCCTGACCGCAGCAGCATAACTCAGTATCCCTTTATTACAAAGAAAAACGTATTTTTTGCTTTGGTCAACCGCAAGTTTATGGGGATCAAAGGCTGAAAACGGTATTTTGGCATGTACCTGAAAAGGGAGTGGAGTCTCTGCTTTTTCGATCACAGATATCAGATAAAAAGCCTCATTGGTCAAATGCTCCTTCAAGACCCTGGCGGCGATAAGCAATTGCATCTCCTGAAATTCACAAGCCGAATCGGCATACGACTCTTTTTTAAATAGTCCGGCTATCCGTTCCTTGTTTGCTCCTGCCTGTAACTTTATTTTTAATTGCTCGTTGTTCAGACTGTTATATACCAACAATTGGTTGACCAGGGGCTCACCGATACCCGCGATTATTTTGATTACTTCATTGGTTTGAAGCAAGGCAATCAAACCCACAACCGGATTTAAGGTGCCCACCTCGGCACAACTTGGAACGGGGTTTTTTGGCGGTTCAGGAAAAGCATCGCGCAGGTTGGCGGTAAAACCGCCCGCATGCCTTACATTAAAGCTGGCCATATACCCGTCAAACTTGTAGAGGGAGCCATAGACCAGCGGGATTTCATGAAGAACACAAACATCGTTGATCAGGTATTTTGTGGGCAGGCTGTCAGTACAATCCACCACAATATCAAATCCGTTAATTTCAGTCAAACCATTGCCTTTACTCAGTCGTAGTTTTTTGGAAGCAACGCTTACAAAAGGGTTGATTGACCGGATATATGCGGCCAATACTTCGGCCTTGGGTTTTCCAATATCATTGACAGCAAAAAAAACCTGCCGGTGCAGGTTGCTAAGACTTACAACATCATCATCGATCAAAACCAAATTTCCTATCCCGCCCGCAGCAAGGTATACTGCCACGGCATTACCCAAGCCTCCGCAGCCAACGATAAGCACTTTGGCTTTTTCCAATTTTTTCTGGCCTTCAGCCCCAAAATCCTGCAGGCAGGTCTGGCGCTCATAGAGCTGTTCCTTTGAGAAATTCATTTTCGTGATCGGGCTTACTTAGTTTTAATTTTTTCCTTTACCTGTTTATACTCTTCAGGTGTATTCACATTGGTAATCCACTTCTCGTCCACTTCAACGATTTCCACATCATTGTTTATAAGTACTTTACGCGGACAAGATATTCCCAGCGCCAGATATTGCAACATTACCGGGTATGCTTTGGGCTCCCAGATCGTGATGAGCGGCTCAGGGAAGTCTTTATCTTTGCCTTTGAGGGCGGTTGCGATCTTTTTCGGATTCCGATGCTGTAAAAGGAGGTCTATCACATAACGCTCAACAAAAGGCAGGTCCGTGGCAACAACCAGCCAGGCCTTATTCGGATCTTTTTGAAAAGCCGAGCAAATGGCTCCAAATGGCCCGAGGCCCAGAAAGACATCCTCAACTACTTCTGTATCCTTTATATTTTGTTCAGCCCTGACGGATAAATAGGTGTTCAGATTGCAATCCTTCAAAAGCTTTACCAGGTGGCTTCTCTGTTCCAGGCCATGAAAATCGAGCAGACCTTTGTCTGTGCCCATTCTGCTGCTTTTTCCACCCGCAAGCACGAGTCCCTGAACAGGTGCGATTTTTTGAAGTATCATCCTTTCTATGTGTGCCGCTATTTTCTCTGTTTCATCAATTGAATAACAAAGCAGATTCTTTATGCCCGGATATCTTTCTATCAAAAAATCGAAGACCTCCAGATCTTTTTCTGTTTTGATGAGGAACCGGACATTCGTTAACTGATCCAGTCGCTTTAAAACAGAGGCTTCCTTTGCCCGGTCTAAGATCAATACCTGCTGCTCTGCCTGGTAATGGTTTCCGTTGACAAAAAGAAAATCGTATTGAGAAAACCGTATTTTTTCATTGTAGGGATTCATTTTCTGCAGACTTCTTTCTGCATAATTCCCGGAAGCATGGAAGGTAAAATCCGACAAGGCAGGAGCTTCCAATCCTTCTTTATGTGAGGCATCCACATAGGCCATTTTGTATTTTTCATGTAGGATTTTTGCTAATTCGCCGGCAAGATCGCTGATCACCTGACAGCCCGAGCCCAGAATGGCCACTTCATTGTGTCCGAAGGTACCCAGTGTTTTTCTGGTCAGATCCTGATGTTTTTTGTGTTTCTCCATGCCTACTGATAATTTAGCTTAAAACTTACGGTTTTTAAAACAATAACAGAGCTAAATTACGCAATTCCACGGACTTCAAATAACCCGATGAATTTCTTTGAAATATGAAAGATTTTACCTATATTTAAGGTTGTTAAATGCGGATTGATTCCCCTTAAAAATCGGCATATGATCATGGTCTTCTTTTATAAAGCTCCACTAAAACTACCTTGAGCGGGGTTGGCTGATTGCTTTCAGCCGACCAAAATGTTTTTTTGATCTCGATTGCCAATACAGGCAATTTTAGTTATGTACATTTCGATGTATTTGTTTTATCTCAATTTTCAACTTAAATACCCGGGTAATGAAAATAATATTCAATTTATTTATCGCACTACTACTTGTGGCCGGTTTTCAGGCCTGCGATGACGCAGAAGAACTGCTGGATCAGACTTTTACAGTGAATATTGACGAAAAAATTCCGATCAATCTGACTCTGGCGGCAAAGGGAGCTGTAACAGACTGTGCGCCTAAAACATTTGCAGGAACAGAAATTCTGTCCATTGACAACGAGGACACAAATGATTATCTCAACAAAATAAAATCGGTTGAGATAAAAAGTTTTTCCTATAAAATTGTAGATTTTGTTGGTCCTGCAACAAGCAAGATTACTGCAAGCTTGTATGTGAATAACGAACTTCTGGCAACAGAAACTAATCTTGTCGTTAAAACAGCCGCTGACAATGGTACGGTTTATACCATATCCAATGTTGACCTTTTAAACAAGGTGGCTGCAGCGCTGAAAAGCGGAAAATCTGTAACGGCAAAATACGACGGTACTGCAACGGACTGGTGCAATAATTTGTCCTTTAAGGTACAGATCACGATGCAGGTTAAAGTTATTGCAAATCCATTATAAGGATAATCCTAATGGATAATAATTGATTTTGAGTGTTTTCATTTTATTGGATAAACCGGCAAAGGAAACTGAACCGGTTTATTTTTTG